>Ga0207129_1034_pt1 | contig 35948 bp, 36 predicted proteins | sample Alteio_BWMinHeat_15_FD_153517 | JGI IMG/M metagenome (GOLD analysis project Ga0207129, IMG submission 153517) | Enriched cells from forest soil in Barre Woods Harvard Forest LTER site, Petersham, Massachusetts, United States -... | ecosystem: Environmental > Terrestrial > Soil > Temperate forest >... | reverse complement strand
GCCTTGCCAGTAAGCGTGGCAGAAGGGCTTGCCGTGCAACTGTCTTCGACTATTCCTGTTGGCTGCGGCATGGGGTCTTCGGCTGCGACCATTGTCGGGGTGATGCGGGCATTGAGCGATTATCTGCACTTGCAAGTTGCCGCCGACACGCTGTTGCAGCTTGCACGTGATACAGAAAATGCGCAGCACGGTCGCACCAGTGGCATTGATATTCAGATGGCAAGCGTTGGTGGCTGTCAGTATTTTGCTGAAGGGCATATGGCGGCACGCCCTTTGCCAGCTATTCCCATGTATTTGATCAATACAGGCAAGCCAGAAAGCAGTACCGGCGAGTGCGTGGTGACAGCAGCGTCTCATTTTGCCAAAAGTCATTTAGTGGATGAATTTGCTGCAGTGACCAGCAAGATGGATCAAGCCTTTCAGCAGCAAAATTGGCAAGCGGTTAAACCCTTTATCCAAGAAAATCATCAATTATTAAGGCAAATTGGCGTCGTTCCTGCGCCTGTTTCATCATTCATTCATGCCATAGAACAGCAAGGCGGCGCTGCTAAAATCTGTGGCGCAGGTGCCGCTTTCGGCGATAAAGCGGGGATGGTATGGGCCATTGCTGATGATGAAGCGCACTTGGCAGCTATCTGCCGTCAGTTTAATTATCCGCTGCTGGCAATCCAAGGCGAAGCAAGAGGTGCGCATGCTGTCTAACACCTATCGCGCGAGCGCGCCTGGTTCGCTGATGTTATTGGGCGAGTACGCTGTGCTACACCATAAACTTGCCCTGGTGTGTGCGGTCGACAAACGCATCACGGTGACGCTCACGCCTATCGATGCAAAAACTATCACCATTCTTGGCAATAAAGGCACCTATCACACGACTATCAGCCAGTTAGCCATAGAACAACCCTACACTTTTGTGCTCGCTGCGCTAAAAATGCATCAGCGCAACATGCAGCAAGGCTGCAAAATTGAGATTGCTGCTGATTACTCAGACCAACTGGGATTAGGCTCATCAGCTGCAGTCACCGTTGCAACGCTTGCCGTGCTAGCAAGCTGGCTCGGTGGTCCTGGCGAGTTGCAACGTGGCTTGCTGCGACAAGGCGTGCGCACTATCCGCGCTGTGCAGGGAATCGGCTCTGGTGCAGATGTGGCGGCGTCGGTTTACGGCGGCATAGTCGCCTATCGCAGTGCGCCGCTAACAGCTGAGAAATTCGAGCTTACCCATCCGCTTACCCTGTGGTACGCCGGCTACAAAACGCCTACGCCGCAAGTGATTGCAACCGTGCAATCCACTTTTGCACCCTATCCTCGTCTTTATCACGAACTGATCTCGGCCATTGGCGAATGCGGCAGAATGGGTGTGAAAATAGTGCGAGCCGGTGATTGGCAACAGCTTGGGCAACTCATGTCCATCCAGCAAGGTTTAATGCAATCGCTACAAGTGTGTGATGAAACGTTACAAACACTGATTCATACAATGAAACAAGTACCAGGTATTAAGGGAGCGAAAATCTCGGGCTCGGGATTGGGGGACTGTATTGTTGGCTTAGGCGAAAGTAAGCAAACCCTTCCTCCTGTAGGGGAAGCGATACCTGTCACCATGACACTAGAAGGGATGAAGTATGAAACAAGGTGAAGCCTTCGCCCCAACTAACATTGCCCTTTGCAAATATTGGGGCAAACGTAACACCCTGCTCAATTTACCTGTTACCAACAGCCTTTCCATCGCACTCCCAGGTAAAGGTGCACATACCAAAATCAGCTGCAATAGCGAAGCTATCGACAAGATTGTTTTGAATCAAACAACGGTGGCAGCTGATTCTGCTTTCGCAAAACGCTTGGTTACTTTCTTAGATTTATTTCGCGAAGGTCATTGCTTTGATATTGAGATCGAAGTAAACATCCCCATCGCTGCAGGGCTTGCCTCTTCTGCCTGCGGCTTTGCTTCTGTTGTGCTAGCGCTAGATGATTTGTTCGGCTGGCAATTGCCAAAACAAACACTCTCTATTTTGGCACGCTTAGGCAGCGGCAGTGCTGCTCGCTCTTTGTGGTATGGCTTTGTCGAATGGCACGCTGGCACGCGTGAAGATGGTATGGATTCTTATGCTGAGCCGCTCAATATCACTTGGCCCGGTCTATGCGTAGGCTTACTCCCTATCAGTGATCAGCCCAAAGCCATCAGCTCACGCGAAGCCATGCAGCGCACGGTTGAAACCAGTCCCTTGTTTGCTACTTGGCCAACTAAAGCCATAGAAGCGTTACAAGCCATCAAGCAAGCCTTGTTCACTCACGATTTCAACTTATTAGGCGCAACCAGTGAAGCCAATGCCGAACACATGCATGCGACCATGCTAGCCAGCGTGCCAGCTATTAACTATAGCCTGCCAGAGACCCTTCATGCTAAAAAGCAAGTACAGCAATTGCGTAACATGGGCACACCGGTTTATTTCACCCAAGATGCAGGGCCTAATTTAAAATTGCTGTTTCTAAAAGAGAATGAAAAAATATTACAGGAAGCATTTCCCACATTAGCCGTGGTTGAGGTATTTGAATGAAAGCCTATTTAATTTTATGTAAACCGCGAGTGGTGTTACTGATGCTCTTAACCGTATGGGCCGGCATGTACTTAGCCGCCCCCGCATCGTTACCCTGGGCGTTGTGGATTACTGCCACCATTGGTATTGCGTTAATGTCAGGGGCTGCAGCCACTTTCAATCACGTGATTGATCAGCGCGTCGATAGGTTGATGGATCGCACCAAAAAACGCCCACTCGTCACTGGCAGCATATCGCCCCTCAAAGCCAGCTGCTTTGCAATCGTGCTCGCTATTGTCGGCTTTTTAGTGCTATGGCTTGAGGTCAATGCGTTAACCGCCATTCTCACCTTGTTCACTGCGATCGGCTATGCTGCCATTTATTCCATTTATTTAAAACGCGCGACATCACAAAATATTGTCATTGGCGGTTTATCAGGCGCGATGCCACCGTTACTCGGCTGGACAGCGGCGACCAACCATATGAGCCTCGATGGTTGGGCACTGGTGCTGATTATTTTCTTGTGGACGCCTGCACATTTTTGGGCTTTATGTATTCATCGTTATGAGGATTACAAAAAAACCACTATCCCTATGCTACCGATTACGCATGGGATTCCATTCACGAAAGTGAATATTTCAATATACAGTTTTCTCACTGTTTTAAGTAGCTTATTGCCATTTGCGCTAGGCATGAGCAGAGGCATTTATTTAATCAGTGCGATTGTGCTGGGCGTGGGTTTTATGGCGTATACTTTGCGCTTACAATTTTCTAACCATGACTCGCGCATTGCGATTAAGACATTTCGTTATTCGATTATTTATTTAATGATATTGTTTGTGATGTTGCTTGTGGACCATCACATAAATCTACTGGGCTGATTATAATCATGCTATAATCAGCCCAGTAGATTTTGGGGTGACAGCATGAATAGACTCATTGGCAGAACCATCGAGCAACAAGAGCTTACTGATATTTTTAACTCAAAAAAAGCCGAATTTGTCGTGGTTTATGGCAGAAGGCGTGTTGGTAAAACATTTTTGATTGAGCAGTTCTTTAACGCCAAAAAATGTATCTATTTTTATGCGACTGGCGTGCAAGATGGCTTACTTAAAGAGCAGCTTTTTGAATTTGCTAAAGCCATTGGGCAAACGTTTTATCATGGCGCAACCATCGCCACCCCTACTACTTGGTTGCAGGCATTTGATGAGCTAAATAAGGCAATCAATAGCTTGCCTTCTTCAAAAAAGATAGTCCTCTTTATTGATGAGCTGCCCTGGATGGCTACCAAACGCTCAAGAATGCTACAAGGGCTGGATTATTATTGGAATCACGATTGGTCAAAAAATGAAAATATCAAACTGATTATTTGCGGCTCTAGTGCTTCATGGATTATCAAAAATATTATTTATAACAAAGGCGGTCTACATAACCGCTACACTTGCAGCTTGTTAATTAAGCCGTTTTCGTTATCTGAATCAAAAGCCTTTTTAGCAAGCAGAGACATCACCGTCAGTAACAAGCAATTATTGCAACTTTATATGGCGATCGGTGGCATTCCACATTATCTTGACAGGGTTAAAAAGAACTTATCTATTACACAAAATATTGAGGCTTTATGTTTCAAGGAGACAGGATTTTTATTCTCTGAATTTGATAAATTATTTAAATCATTATTTGATGATGCAAAAGTATATATTGAGCTAATCAGGATCATCGCAACCTCACGAGAAGGCGTTTCACGTGCCCTGATTGAAACACGTAGCAAATTATCCCAAAAAGGCGGCACACTGACAGATAGGCTGACTGATTTAGAACAAGCCGGCTTCATCAAATCTTTTTTACCGTTAAAACACCAAAGACAAGGCATGTATTATCGCATTATCGATGAATACACGTATTTTTATTTAAAATGGATTGAACCTGAGAAGCACATTTTATTATCCAATGAAGTCGGTCACCATTATTGGGTTCATCAAACGCATTCGGCTGCCTATCATGCTTGGATGGGTTATGCATTTGAATCTATTTGCTACAAGCATCTTGCCCAAATTCAAAAAACATTAAACATCCCCATGGGTTCAAAAGCAGGCACCTGGCGACATCTTGCAAAAAACAGCAGTCAAGATTCTGGCGCTCAAATTGATCTCTTGTTTGAAAGAAGCGATGATGCGGTTACATTATGTGAAATTAAATGCACGGATGAACCTTTCACAATCGATAAAAATGTCTACAATCTCTTAATGAAAAAAGCTGCTGTTTATCAGCAAATCACAAAAACAACAAAGCAAGTGTTTATCGCTTTTATTTCTGCGAATGGCTTAAAAAAATCAGCTTATGCGCATAAAATCACCGGTGTCGTCACATTAGCAGATTTGTTGCAGGAGTAATATAGTCCCCCGTTGCTTAAATAATTTCCACGCCCACACGTTTGGCAGCATGTATTAACGCATTTAGCGACGACCCTCATCACGTAATACCTTCCAATCAATCTTGCCTAACGTATGTTTTCGACCAAAAGCCTTCAGTCGCTCCATGGTCAGCTTAAACTGGGCACGGCCTAAGCTACGGATGGGTGATGACTTCGCAATGGGATGGTTATGCTTGGTAATAATGATATTCTCACCTTTTTCAACTTGTGCGAGCAATGCGGAAGCTCCGTAGATTTCGAAGTTACCGCGGTGCCACATAAACCTCAGACAAGTCCCCTTTCGACAGCACAACTTGCCATAATTGAATCGCTCGAGCGCGAAAACTACCGGCACAGGCCAGCAAATAAAATCGCCACATGCGATAAAACGTGTCGCCATAACGATGGGCGATCTTATCCCATCCTTTCACAAAATTATCGTGCCAAGCAAGCAAGGTTTTATCGTAATAAGGGCCGAAATTATGCCAATCTTCCATGACAAAACGGCTTTCGATGGATTTGGCAATTTGTGCAATCGAGGGCAACATGCCATTGGGAAAAATATATTTATTGATCCATGCATTCGTCGCTGTTGTGCTTTCATTACTGCCTATGGTATGCAATAAAAATAAACCATTTTGTTTTAACGCACGATCAGCGGTTTGCATAAAGGTGTTGTAATTTAAGTGGCCAACGTGTTCAAACATGCCAACAGACACAATGCGATCGAAAGATTCGTTAATATCGCGATAATCTTGCAAACGAATTTCGATGGGTAAATTCGCACAGCGGGTTTTAGCTAAAGCAGCTTGTTCTTTAGAGATAGTGACGCCAACGACTGTCACGCCATAATGTTCTGCAGCAAATTGCGCAAGGCCGCCCCAGCCGCAGCCGATATCAAGCAAGCGCAAGCCTGGTTTTAATTGCAATTTATCGCAAATGAGTTTTAATTTTGCTTGTTGTGCAGCAGTCAAGTTTTCTGCCTCTTTCCAATAGGCACAGCTATACATCATGCTCGGATCCAGCATCATTTCGAATAAATCATTGCCTAAATCATAGTGCACATTGGCAACTTTTTTCGCGCCGTGTTTGGTTTGGAAATTAATATATTTGGCTAATAAATAAGTGAGTTTGGTACGCCAAGATAAGGTTGCGCGTTTATCTAATTTGGCGTTAAAGAGGCGAGCCAGCAACACATCAATTTGTTCGGTATCCCACCACTTTTCAACATACGATTCGCCAAACCCCAACGCGCCATCGTGCACCAGGCGTTGATAGAAGGCGTCATTATGCACGGCTATATCCCAAGGTCTGTTGCCATTGATTTGTATATCAGCGGCAGCGAGCAGTTCAGTGACAAAAGTGCGTGCGTGAGAAATGCTTTGCTTATTCATAGCCAATCCTATCTTTTTGAAGAGACGCCATTATACGCCGAGATCCGGTCGCTTCAACCGCGTTTGTACAACCGATTGCGCGCGGCGATAAGCAGCAATTTGCTGATGATTGCCGCTCAGCAGCACATCCGGCACAGCGGTACCATTAAAGATCGCAGGGCGCGTGTATTGCGGATATTTGAGCAAACCATCGCTAAACGAATCGCAAGCAACCGACTCACTATCCCCGACCGTCCCAGGAATGAGGCGCGCCATCACGTCGATCATCACCATAGCAGCCAGTTCCCCGCCAGTCAGGATATAGTCGCCAATCGACCATTCTTCATCGACATATTGATCTATCAACCGTTGATCAATGCCTTCATAACGGCCTGCTAATAAAATGAATGCCTGCTGTTGCACCAGAGACCGTGCTGCTGTTTGCGTAAATAGTTGGCCTTGAGGAGATAAGTAAATCACTTTAGGCGACGCATATCCTTGCGCTCGCGCAGCTGCTTTCGCAGCAAGAATGGCTTTCTCAAGCGGCGGCGCCATCATCACCATACCGGGGCCACCGCCGTAGGGTTTGTCATCTACCGATTGGTGTTTATCTTCGGCAAAATCGCGTGGGTTAACATGATGTAACGTGATTAAGCTATTTTTGAGCGCACGACCAGTGACGCCCCATTCCAATGCTTTGAAGCTCTCAGGAAATAAGCTAATCAGACCAAACCACATGCATTTCCCCTCGCTCTAAGTCAATATTCGTCACCACATCATGTAGCAAGAAGGGAATAGCGATTTCTTTCTCGCCCTTAACCACCATCACATCGTTCGAACCTGTCTCCATCAGATAGCTCACCTTGCCGAGTACTTTTTGCTGCTGATCAATGACAGTGAGGCCAACCAGATCTGACCAGTAGTATTCGTCTTTTTTTAAGGTCGGTAGTTGCGAGCGTGGAATAGCAATCAGGTGTTGCGTAAGCAAGCGGGCGGCTTCAGGGGAGTCAATACCTTTAAGTTTAACTAAAAAAGGCTCAGCATGGGCTTTATAGTCAGCAAATTCGACGAGCTGCCATGTTGTTTCTGGGCGCTTTTCTGCTTTGATATACCACGGTTGGTAATTAAAAATATCGGCAGGCAGGTCCATAAAGCTATGCACCTTCATCCATCCCCGCACACCGTGAGGGGCGCCGAGGCGCCCGATGATGAAGTTAAGCAGCGGCAGCGGTGGTGGTGTCGGCGGCATTGGACGCATGGGTTTTGATAAGGCTGCTGACGCGATCCGACGGCTGCGCGCCTTTGCTAATCCAATGATTCACACGCGCCATGTCTAGTGTCAAACGCACGTCTTTGCCCGTGGCAATGGGATTAAAATAACCGATTTGTTCAATAAATCGACCATCGCGAGCAGAAGCCTTATCAGCCACAACCACATGATAAAAAGGCCGTTTTTTGGCACCACTGCGAGACAAACGAATCACAACCATACTTAAATCCTCTGAAGGGTATTTGAAACAAAATGAACGCGGGATTGTACCCTACTTTTTGCTACTTGCCAAATCCTAGTAAGAGCTACATCTCCTGCACAGGTGAGCAAGGCAAGATAGTAAAGCAAAAACGGTTAGAATGATTGCCATTGACAACATCAAGCCATTATAAAACAAGTTGATTGTGATACTTCCCACAACGCACATTAAACTCATTATTGTAAAAAACATAGCCATATTACAACCCATTTTTGGTCCTGCTGTGAAAACAGCTTGCCTTTGCATAGGCGAAAAGACCATACCTGTACAAAAAGCATAAAATGTCATTCCTAAAACGTAAATCTCGAAACTGTAATGTCTTACATAAGCAGCAAATAGACAAATCACGGCAGCGATGATGATAGAAGACAAGCCTCTCTGAATGATTTTAGTGGAAATATCTTTATTGCTCGCATAAAAACTTGCCATTCGTGTGCCCACTACAAATCCGCCAAATACAATCAGCTGAATGAATCCAAAAGATATAGGGCTTTTATGTAATGTGACCATAATAAAGAAAGGACTGGCCGTGATCCAGGAGATTAAACCAGCAAATATCAAGCAAAAGGATAGTGAAATGGCTAGAAATGTTCTGTTTCTTAAGATATCAAAATAATCAAGACACATCTCTTTAAAATTGAGATGCGTTGTTTTATGTTGATTTGTCTCAGGCATATAGAAACAAAATCCAAAAAATGCAATCAAAGTAAGCATTGCAAGCAGATCAAACATGAAAGTCCAGTGAAATCTTGTGATCATCCAAGCGCCGAGAAGAGGCCCAAAGGCAGGTGCTAAAATCATAAAACTATTCATCAATGAGATTGTTTTAATGGCTTCCTTATCATCAAAAAATTCATGAATACTTGCATAGCCTGCAACAACCACACAACAGACAGAAGCACCCTGCATACATCGTGCGATTAAAAACAAAATATAAATTTCAGTATGTGCAGCAAGAAGATTTGCGCTAATGAAAAGCAAGCATCCCAATATCAAAATCGGCTTTCTGCCATATCTGTCAGAGAAAGGACCGGTTAAAAATTGTATTGAAAAAGATCCAATAAACCAAAAAGTAAGCGAAAGCAAAACAAGAGACTCAGTAATATCAAAATTTTCTTTAACAAAAGGCAATGCAGGCAGATACATATCATTTGACAGATAGGTTGATATTTCATAAAGCACAATGAAAATGGGGAAAGAAAATTTTTTAGTCATAATAAAATCTCACTTAAAAAAGGGGGGAGATTATCCCCCTTTTTATTTTTACTGCCTTGTAGAAAGTTTAACGATGTTTTTTACGGATTGCAGAACACCTTTCTCCATTCCTGACCAAATCACTTTTGCAAAAAAATCGGCCTTTGCTTCATCCACCGTTGCAGTGATGGTATGCGTTACTTTTAAGCCTTGCGCGGTGTCTTCCATTCTATGAAACGTTTCTAATTTACCAAAAGGCAGTTCGGTAATATCAGCGAAAGACTGGAGAGGTATCACTTCTTGCAGTGTGACCGGAATGGCCTCAGGATTACCTTGTGGTGTCAAGAAGAAGGTTTGATTCTTTGCAAAAGGCCCTTCTAATTTGCAGGCAGAGAGGCCCACATCCCAATTCGGCCAATGATTAACATCTGACCATAACTGCCATACAGCTTCACGGGATATTTCCTTGCTTGTTTCTGCATGCTCTGTTTTAAATATCTTTGTCATTGATAATACCTCACTTTAGTTTTTTTAAAAGCGCTTTGGTTTGACTCAATCGATGCTGTGGCAACTTCAGCATCGACTTTTCCTTATTAAAAAAAGGAAAAGATGAGTCATCCTCGCGTGCATGTTTGCCTACTGCCAATTTTCCTGTTTCTGCCGGAAAGGATTGCTTAAAATCAAGCCCCATTGCAGCAGTAATACATAGGAAATCTTGTTCTGGTATTTGCAAGTGCCCAAATCTAAAAGGCGCTCCCCAGTGTTTTTTATCATTGATAAAACTTAAAGAATGAATGAGTGGTAAAATCGAGGTTTCTATTTTTGCAGCATCTTGGATATATTGAATATCAAGTCGAAAAGGATGAAAATCTTCCGACATTGAAAATTGATAGACCTCTCCTGTTTTGACACGACCTAGGCCCAAGAACTTTTGGCATTTCTCTTTCCCTATAAATAATTCTTTAGGACAATAAAATAGAACACCATCACCTTGCTTCATTCGTTTTAAGGGAGCAGCTTTACCATGGCAAGCTTGCATAAAACCGCCTGCTATACCAAGCAAGGCATGTTCTTTACTAACAACACCAATCCAAAATTTCATTATAACGATCCTCCAAAGTAAGATCTTTTTTTAACGTTTAACATGATATCAACCTGTGCCTGTAAGGGAACGCCGCCTACGCTTTTTACATCAAGCCCTGGTTCAAAACAAAATGCTTTGACTAAACCTATTACGACCGTTCTTAATTCTAATTCTGCTAAAGCTTTACCGATACAGACCCGCTGACCATGTCCAAATGCGAAGAAAGGGTCTCTTTCTGTATCAAAGCGGTCGGGATTGAAATCATCTGCTTGTTTAAAAACGATCGGATCACGGTTAGCAATAAATGGAAGCAGCATAATTCGAGCGTTTTTAACAAATTTGACCCCATTAAAGACACATTCTTTTTTGACATAACGAATATTAAACCAAAGTGCTGGATATAAACGCATGCCTTCTTTAATAACATTATTAAGGAGCTTCAAATCTTCCATTGATTCTATTGATTTTGCTGGCGCTGCAAAATCTTTTAGCTCCTGATAAAGCCTATCTTGAACTAATTTTGATCTCGCCAACAGATAGAAAATCCAAGATAAAGTTGTTGAGGTGGTCTCAAACCCAGCAACAACCAAATTCAAACATTGATCGAGTATTTTATTTTTTGCCGTTTGATCAAAATTATTTTCAAACATTTTATACATCACCGCCAAGAGGCTGGATTGGTCAGTATTTTTATGGATAATAAAATTATCAAGGAGATTTTCAATTTTGTCTAACAAAATTTTACGGTAATTTAAAATAGTTTTAACATAATTTCTTTTATGAAAATCCATCGAGCCCTTATCAACAAGTTTTTTTATTTCTAACAAATCAGCATCGTTTAAAGTGTGATGTGGTGAAATTAAAGTTGTAATGACACGGCCTGAAAACAACATCATTTTTTCAGAAATATTAACAGGCCCATTGCTCTCTGCGATCTCATCGATGATGCGCTTTAAATTTTTCTCAATGATCGGATGGTAATTATCAAAAACAAAGGTTTGATTAAAACGTCTTCCTAACGATTGGCGATGAGCTTGCCAATCAGCATCCATGTGCGTAGCTAACATACCTTTACCAATAAGCGCTTGTAATTTTTTCAGGTCACTGGCCGGACGCGGATACTTGAAGAAGTTGGCTGTTGTTAGAAATATTTTCTCTAAAATCTGCGGATCTGAGACAATATAAGTTCTCTCAAAAAGACCAGATTTGAAGGAAGCAACGCCATAATAATCTTCAGCAATTTTCCTAAATACATCTAGTATGGTATCTGGATTGGCCAAATACTTACTGTTTTTTATGAAGAAAAAGAGAGAAGGCCCTTTTGGAATAGATGACTTGTTTTGAAAAATATTCATTCATTTTTCCTTTTTTTGTTTCTTTAATAATGCACAGATATACATGTTTGTATAACTTTTACCCACTACTAAGATTTGCCTCATATTCTTGATAAGTTGACTTGCGAAAGCCACAGCTAGAGGGAAACTCGCAGATACTACATTTCCTGCTTGTTGCTGAGGCGAGTCAAAAACAATGTCTTTTTTTGTCATCCGCTTTAAGCTATTGACATCTTGAGATAACAAATCTGACGGATAATGCCCACTTCGAACTGGCATAATGCAGTAGTCAAGCTCATGCAAGGGGAGACAAAATGACAGCGCAGCTTCAAAGCTTGCGCCCATACCCATCGCACTGAGCTCGACTTGATCTTCTTCACTGTCATTTTCCAATTTGATAAAGCAGGCTGCATCAACAGGAACATATGTTTTATCATTACTTTGACAAATATGGTTAATATATTCATACACAGGCTGAAAGTGAACTGATTCAACTCCTCCTGCAATCACACTTTTAAGTTTATTTTCTTTAAGGTAAGTATAGGCTTGATAGAGCGCAACACCTCCGCTTAACTCATCCAATGCAAAAGTTTTACTATGACCCAGCAGTTTATGCGTAATCGAGATTTCTCCCTGTGCTGCAGATTGAACCACGCCTTGACGGAGTAGTCACGATATTGCTTCATACGAATTACTGAAAACAATATCAACAAAAGTCCAAATCCCCAAAACAATGATCCATAAGAAAAAAGACCGATCGTTTGCGAAATATATGAATAAGCGATCAAGCAATCACTTGCAATTAAAGTAATCATGCCCGCGAGCAGAAGTCTTATACTGTTACTTTGAGCATAAATCAGACCAAGGATTGCGAAATCAAACACAATCAACTCTTCCACCAGCGTGCCGATCTGTGAAATAGTATTCCACGAAATAACTTTAAACGCATAGTGTACTGAAGATAGAAATAACCCGAGCGTAATTAAATTAATCAACACTAGGCCAGCAAGGATTTTTAAAAAATGATGCGTATTCCGCAAAACATCATTTAGGAGTATTTTCGCAAGGAAGATGATCATCATAAAACAACCCATGATGCACGGAAAATAATAGAATAAAAATTGCGTCAACCCTAGCCTAATCAAGAGAGTTTTATTTTCATATACGGCTATGTAAAAGCAAATATCAATGGCAAATAGAATCAGAGATATTGCAAATATCCAATATATTTCTTTTCGATTTTCCTCTCTTTTAAGTTCAAGCAAAATTAAAATTACAACTAAAAGAGTCAGGAGATGAATTGCAAAGTCATTTTTAGCCGCGATAAAGCTCGCTTTTTCTACCCCGATAAAGAAACTACTTATTAACAAAACAAACCATAATGTTAAACAAATGCTGGCTGAAAAATTCAAATAATTAAAATTCCCTCTTGGCGACTTCAAATAAAACATTTTGACTTATATGTGCCTCATAACGCTAAAAACCGTTCTTATTTTATCAACGACTGGTGATCGCCTAATGATATTTATCCAACAAATCCCTATATAAAGAAATAGAACTTGTTATCAGCATAATCGCTGAAAATTTGTAAAAAACATCAAGATTCAAGAAATTTGTGATAGAAAACAATATTCCGGGAATGATTAATGTAATAAAACCTACTAAACCACTCACCAATCCTGAATTTTCTAGAAATAGCTTGATGCCCCTGGAAAGATTTTTAGGGAGTAAATTGCCACAAACAAACATGATGACTGCGAAAAGAAATACAAAGATAGCTGCCGGCAATACTATCCAATAATTTAAAAATAACATGAGACCCGCCAGCATTACCACCAAAGGCATCACATAAGTCATATACTTGTTCTTTTCGAGAACTGACATTAAGGACAGAGAGCAACAAGCAAAATAAAAATAATAGTATCTTTACTCATCCCACAATACCCCAGACATAAATGGCCGTACTTTACCAATTTTTTGTAAACTTGAACATCCCCATGGCATTCCAATCCTTTTTCAGCGATAATCCTGCTTTCTATTTCAAGGAAATGGCATGCCCTCTTTATCTGAATTTTTAATGTTTGCAGCGATCCTTTTTGGCCTAGGTATCGCTGGGATCATTTTGAATCGCAAGAATGTGATCGTGCTCCTCATGTCGATTGAGCTCGTGTTGCTTGCGGTCAACACCAATTTCGTTGCCTTTTCCTATTTTTTAAACAATATGTTGGGGCAGGTGTTCGTGTTTTTCGTGCTTACGGTTGCCGCTAGTGAAGCTGCCATTGGGCTTGCGATTCTCGTTATGCTCTATAACAAACGGCAAACGATTGCTGTTGATCAACTCGATACGCTGAAGGGATGAAACCGAATGACAAACCCCATTGCACTCATCGCCCTCCTCGTCTGCCTGCTGCCTTTGCTCGCTTCCGTTGTCGCAGGACTTGCCGGCAGCTGCTTGGGTCGCGTGATGACCCATCGTTTTGCCATTGGCTGTGTTGCGGTCTCTTTCTTATTAAGTTGCTATTTATTTACGCTTTTTGTCCTGCAAAATAGCCCGCCCTTGCAAGTCACTTGGTACACTTGGGCAACTGCAGGCGTGTTGCAGTTTGATGTCGCGTTTTTAATCGATCGCTTAAGCACAGTGATGCTAGTCGTTGTGTCTTTTATCTCGCTCATGGTGCATCTTTATACCATTGGTTATATGCGCGATGATCCTTCCTACACACGCTTTTTTAGCTACGTTTCACTGTTTACTTTTGCGATGATCATCTTGGTGCTCGCGAATAACTTCTTGCTGCTCTTTTTTGGCTGGGAAGGCGTGGGGCTAGTGTCTTATTTGCTAATTGGCTTTTGGTTTAAACGAGAAACAGCTAATCAGGGCAGCTTGAAAGCTTTTCTCGTGAATCGCGTTGGCGATATTGGTTTTATTTTAGCCATAGCTGCTGTGCTGATGCATTGCGATACGTTGAACTATACTAGCGTGTTCGCCCAAGCCAATACACTGACGGCACAAACCATTTCCCTCTTCGGGCATTCTTATTCAATTATCACGCTCATTTGCCTCCTACTGTTTATCGGCGCGATGGCGAAATCCGCACAAGTGCCCCTACACGTGTGGCTGCCAGAATCGATGGAAGGTCCAACGCCTATCTCAGCCTTGATTCACGCCGCAACCATGGTAACCGCCGGCATCTACATGGTCGCGCGCATGTCGCCGCTGTTTGAACACGCGCAAGCCGTGCTCACACTGATCTTGGTGCTAGGCGGCACTACAGCTTTCTTCATGGGCTTGCTCGCACTCACCCAGTACGACATCAAACGCGTGATTGCCTATTCCACCATTTCGCAGCTTGGTTATATGGCAGTGGCACTCGGCGCATCGGCTTATTCAGCAGCGATTTTCCATCTGATTACCCATGCATTTTTCAAAGCGTTGTTATTTTTAGCAGCAGGTTCGGTGATTATTGCCATGCATCATGAGCAAGATATGCGGAAGATGGGCGGCTTAGCCACTTATTTACCCGTAACGTATCTCACGTTTCTGATTGGCGCATTAGCCCTCTCTGCCATTCCACCCTTTTCAGGTTTTTATTCGAAAGATATGATTATTGATGCCGTGCGCCTTTCGACTGTGCCAGGTGCACAATATGCCTATTGGTGCGTCTTGGCTGGTGCGTTTGTGACACCACTTTATACTTTTCGCGCATTATTCATGACCTTTCATGGTGAATGTCGCGTTGAGGCAGCGAAGCGTTCGCATCTGCATGAAGCGAATTGGGTGGTATGGGTGCCGCTCGTGCTGCTTGCGATCCCAAGTTTTGCAGCAGGTGCGCTGTTGATTCATCCTATGCTTTTTGCTACGAACCCTATCCTTGGGCAAAGTGTGACAGTATTACCAACGCATGATGTGCTGAAGCAATTAGAAGTGAGCTTCCATGGCACAGCATTAATGGCCTTGCAAGCGAATAGAACTTGTGTTTTTTGGCTTGCACTAGCGGGCATTGTGGTGGCTTGGGCGGTAACGATGCAGCCTGCAATCGGCTTATTTTTCAAAACCCGCTTCAAGTGGATCTATGCCATTTTAGTGCGCAAATTCGGCTTTGATGATTTTAACCAAACCGTGATGGTGCAAGGAACCCGCGGTTTAGGCGAAGTGCTTTACAAAGTCGCCGATGAAAAAGTGATTGATGGCGCAGGCGTCAATGGCATCGGCAAAGCGATACGCTACATTGCAGCCACAGCCAGGCACTTACAAACAGGGTACTTGTATCACTATGCTTTAGTGATGGTGATCGGCGTGGTTGCTTTTTTAGCTTGGATGGTATGGGGATAATGCGCTCATGTTTTTAGGTTTACCGCTTTTAACCGTATTGATATGGCTGCCGCTGGTTGGCGCTGTCTTAGTATTGCTGACCGGTGGCGACAAGCAGGCCCCCATTGCACGTGTGATTGCGGCGGTCGTTACCATCGCGAATTTCTTACTTTGCATCCCACTTTATTTGCAATTTGATCCGAGTCGCTATGACATGCAGCTGGTCGAGAACCATCTGTGGATACAGGCGTATCACATTCACTATGCGCTGGGCGTCGATGGCCTATCGCTCATCATGGTGATTCTCACTAATTTCACGGCATTACTGGTGATCTTGGCAAGTTGTCAGGCTATCAAAGTGCGTGTTGCACAATACATGGCCGCGTTTTTGACGATGCAAGGCATGATTGTGGGCGTCTTTTGTGCAACAGATGCGATTTTGTTTTATGTCTTTTGGGAAGGCATGTTGATCCCGATGTATTTGTCGATTGGTATGTGGGGTAGCACGAATCGGTCTTATGCGTCGATCAAATTTTTCTTATTCACCTTTTTAGGCTCCATTTTAATGCTGATTGCGCTTTTGTATCTGCATGGGCAAACTGGCAACTTCATGATCCAAGGCTTTTATGACCTACCACTTGGGCTGCCAACGCAAGTGTATCTTTTCTTAGCTTTTCTCTTAGCCTTCGCCGTCAAAGTGCCGATGTGGCCGGTGCACACGTGGCTGCCGGATGCGCATACTGAAGCCCCTGCTGGCGGCTCAGTGGTGTTGGCTGCGTTAATGTTGAAATTAGGCATTTATGGCTTCTTACGTTTTAGCATGCCGATCACACCGCTTGCATCTAGCGTGCTTTCGCCACTCATGATTACCTTATCTTTAATCGCGATTATTTATATTGCGGTCATTGCCATCGTGCAAACGGATATGAAAAAGCTGATTGCCTATTCCTCCATTGCCCACATGGGCTTTGCGACTTTAGGCTGCTTTATGGTGTACCAGATTGTGACTGATGTGCATTCGCTACAAGATGCATACATGAGTTTAGAAGGTGCCGTGATTCAGATGGTCGCGCATGCTTTTGGCTCAGGCGCGATGTTTTTGGGTATTGGCCTCATGGCACAACGTTTGGCGAGCCACAGCCGATCGATACGTGATTACGGCGGCGTTGCCACTAGCATGCCGATGTTTGCCGCATTTTTTATGCTATTTGCCATGTCAAATGTCGGTTTGCCGGGTACGGCGGGTTTTGTCGGTGAATTTATGGTGATCATGAGTGCGTTTCAAACGCATTTTTGGGTCGCGTTTATTACCGCTTTGACCCTGGTATTAAGCGCAACTTACACACTCTGGATGTACAAACGCGTTTTCTTTGGTGAAATCGTCAATCAAGAAGTGGCTACCTTTAAAGACATGTCTGGGCTTGAGACGATCAACTATATTTTACTCGCCATTGGTGTCTTTTTCGTTGGTCTTTACCCACAACCGATTATTAATGTCGTGAAGGTGACCATTGGGCACTTATTGTTACAAAGTTTGAAATAAGGCATGTTAGCAATGAATATTCCAATAGCTTTCCCCGAGATCCTGCTACTAGTGATGGTATGCGTTGTGCTGCTTGCAGGCGTATGCATCAAACGCGCGCAGGGAGCAACAGCGTATGTGCTGACGCAACTTGCGTTGGTCGCGGCGTTTATTATGGTGCTGTTTCAGTTTGGCCATGATAGTCAGGCTGTTTATGCCTTCAGCCAGCATTATGTGATGGATCGCGTTTCAACTTTAAGCAAACTGGTGCTCTATTTCTTTAGCTTCTTTGCCTTTGCCTATGCGCGTGACTATCTCAAATCGCATCAAATTGTGCAACAAGACTATTATTTGCTAGGGTTACTTGCGGTGCTTGGCATGTCAGTGATGGTCTCAGCGAATAGCTTGCTCACGATGTATTTGGGACTCGAGCTCATGTCGCTTGCGCTTTATGCGATGGTTGCGATGTACAAAGCATCGGTTTTCGCGGCGGAAGCGGCGATGAAATATATCGTGCTGGGATCGCTTGCTTCAGGCTTTTTGCTGTATGGCATGTCGTTGTTATATGGGTTAACAGGTCATCTCGATCTGCAAGGTGTTGCTGCTGCGCTCTCTAATAGCCCGCATCTGGTGGTGATGGTAGCGCTCGTTTTTGTCCTTGCAGGGTTAATTTTCAAATTTGGTGCAGTACCCTTCCACATGTGGGTACCCGATGTATACCAAGGAGCGGCAGCGCCAACGACTTTATTTATTGCAAGCGCACCAAAAATTGCTGCTTTTGTGATTACGCTGCGCATACTGGTTGAAAGCTTGCCGACAGCAACCATAGATTGGGTACATATCTTGATAGCTATCGCGATCTTGTCGATGTTTTTTGGCAACGTCCTTGCGATTGCGCAAACCAACATCAAGCGCATGTTTGCTTACTCTTCAATCGCCCACATTGGCTACGTGTTACTTGGTATCTTAGCTGGCCCCAATTCTGCCCAAGGCTATTCAGCCGCGCTCTTTTACATGGCAACCTATGTGCTAGTGGTTGCTGGCGCCTTTGCCATTGTCAGCATCATGAGCCGCGAAGGCATTTCATTCGACAACCTCACCGATTACCGCGGCCTCAACGCCCGCCACCCTTGGCTTGCCTTCATGATGCTGCTGCTCCTTTTCTCCATGGCCGGCGTCCCACCCACTGTCGGTTTCTTCGCAAAATTAGGCCTACTCGAAGCCCTGGTCCAAGCCAAACTCGTTTGGCTCGCGGTCCTGGCTTTAGTCTTCGCCATTATCGGCGCTTACTATTATTTGCGCTTAGTCATGCTAATGTACTTTGAAGAACCCGACCTCGATGTCGCAACCACCCCGATCCGCGTCTCTTACGGCGTACGCTTTCTGGTCAGCATCAACGGCGTCGCTGCACTTGTCCTTGGCATCTTGCCGAGCTATTTCATTGATCTGTGTCGCGTGACGGTGGGGTAATTATTTTATTTGTTTTATGAACCTCTCCGACTTTCACTACACACTCCCCGAAGGCATGATTGCGCGTTATCCGCTACCGACCAGAAGCGAAAGTCGTTTATTGTGTGTTGAAGCGGAAACGCTTCATCATCAGCACAGGCGTTTTTTCGAGCTGCTTGATCTCTTGCAGCCTAATGATTTATTAGTATTTAACGATACCAAAGTCCTACCAGCACGGCTTTTTGGGCACAAACCAACTGGCGGCCGAGTAGAGATACTCATCGAGCGCTTACTAGACAATCATCAAATCCTTGTACAGTTGCATGCGAGCAAGTCGCCGAAAGTGGGCAGTACGATTCATTTTGATCATGACATTACTTTTGAAGTGATCACGCGACAAGATGCCTTTTACGTCCTGCAATACCATGCGCCACAAGATCGGTCTCATTTATCGCTGCTCGCAGCAATCGAAACCATTGGCAAAGTGCCGCTACCGCACTATATGCATCGAGAACCTGATGAAACAGATAGAGAGCGCTATCAAACTGTGTATGCCAAAAGGGATGGCTCAGTGGCGGTGCCATCTGCAGGCTTGCATTTTGATGAGGCGTTACTGGCTGCAATCAAGGCAAAAGGCGTCAATTTTGCCTATCTCACACTGCACATTGGCGCAGGCACGTTTGCGCCGATTCGCGTGGCAGATCCCACTCAACATCAAATGCATGCAGAGTATGTTGAACTCTCAGAAGCTACTTGCGATGTTATCCATGCGACAAAAGCGCAAGGTGGACGTGTGATTGTGGTCGGGACAACGACGCTACGGGCGCTGGAAAGCGCAAGCCAAAGCGGCGAACTCCGCCCTTTTAGCGGCGAGACGCGACTCTTTATCTATCCAGGTGTTCCCTTTCACTCTCCTGTCGATGTGCTGATCACCAACTTGCACTTACCAGGCTCAACCTTGCTAATGCTCGTGTGCGCCTTAGGCGGGCAAGCGGCGGTGATGGATGCATATACGACGGCGGTGCGAGAAGGGTATCGTTTCTATACTTATGGTGATGCGATGTGGGTGCCAAGAGATAGAGCGATATGTTAGGATAATGTTCTTTAAAGTTGCCGTATTTACATAGGTGTCCGCATGACCATGTTAAATCCACGTGTTGATTTTGCATTTAAAAAATTATTTGGTTCAGAAGAAAATAAAGATATTTTAATTGCCTTTATTAACGCTATTGTTTCGGAAGAAGATCGGGTCATGAATGTGGCTTTACTTAATCCTTACAATAATAAAGAACATGCATCTGATAAGCTTTCTATTCTAGACATTAAAGCAACTGATGAGAAAGGTCGACAATACAATATCGAAATGCAAATCACTGATCAGGTTTATTACAATCAACGTGCTTTGTACTATTGGTCAAAGCTTTATGCCAGTCAGCTGCAAGTGGGGGATGACTTTGATGATTTAAAAAAAACCATCAGCATTAATGTGCTTAACTTTGACTATTTTGACCAAGAACCACGTTACCATAATGTGTTTAAAGTATTAAATATTGTGTCTCATAAAAGTTATTTTGAGGATTTTGAGCTTCATTTTATAGAATTAAATAAGTTTAATGAAGGCAAAAATGCTATTAAGACAACGCTTGAGCGTTGGATAACTTTTTTAAAGAAAGCACATCGTTACGATGGTATTCCTTTGCCTAGTGAATTAAGTATAGAGCCAGCGATTGAAAAAGCTTTTCATAGCTTGAGTGTTTTATCACTTGATAAAGAAGAGCGAGAGATTTATGAAGCACGCTTGAAATGGCTGCGGGATGAAGATGCGACTTTGAAAAAAGCCCATGAGAAAGGGATGAAGCGAGGGGTGAAACAAGGCCGTGAGGAAGAACGACGAGAAATAGCTAAAAAACGGCTTAAGCGTGGTGTGTCTCTTGAAATAATCGCTGAAGATACAGGACTCACTTTAGCTGAAATTGAATCAATTAAAGCTAATCTTGATTAGCCTCAATAAAAGGCTTTACCCTTTGCCGTCGCTTAACTCGAAAAATTATATGCGGCCATTGCTGCTTCTGTGTATCGAGGCTGCATCGGCTCATTTTCTTTTGAAATGCGATCCAAATAGGCAATATCTTCTATATTTAAATGGATATCTAAAGCTTTTACGTTCTCAACTAAACGATCAAGGTTTTTTGTACCAGGAATAGGAACAATAATTTCATCTTTTGCTAATAGCCATGCCAATGCAAGTTGCGCTGGGGTGCATGCTTTTTGCTTCGCTATTTCTTCAAGCAAATCGACTAATTTGAAGTTAGTTTCAATATGATCATTTGAAAATCGTGGCAATGATCGTCTAAAATCGTTTGCTTCTAGTTTATTCGAATTTTTTATTGAGCCTGTCAAGAATCCTCTCCCAAGTGGACTATAAGCAACAATGCCAATTCCTAATTTTTTGCATTCATCAAGTACGCCATTGCTTTCGATTCCCCTGGTCCAAAGAGAATACTCAGTTTGAACCGCTGTAATCGGATGAATCTTGTGGGCGCGTCTTATTGTTTCCGCGTCAGCCTCAGATAATCCAATATATCGGACTTTCCCTTGCTCTACTAATGTAGCCAAGGCGCCAACGCTTATTTCTATTGGGGTATCTGGATTAATACGATGCAAATAAAACAGATCAATATAATCTAAGCCCAATCTCTGTAAACTTTCATCGCATGCCTTAATAATATAATCTGGTTCATTACATACGCCACGAGCAGATGGGTCTTCCTTATGACGAATAATCCCACATTTTGTAGCAATTGTTACCTCATCCCGAAAAGACTTTATTGCTTCACCCAAAACATGTTCGTTATCTCCATAAGCATAAACATCTGCCGTGTCGAAATGCGTAATTCTTTTTTCATAAGCATGCCTAATAATGGCAACCGCCTCTTCTTTTTTTAGCGGAGTTCCATAGAACTCAGACAGCCCCATGCATCCATAACCAAGTGCAGAGGTTGTTAAATTCCCTAATTTTCTTTCAGACAGTCTGGCTATTCTAGTATGCATATCTACTCTTCTAAAGTTTTGTGAGGGATCTGTTTGCATAGCCTCACGCTGCTTGCTTACGCTTAGCCTCTTCCTGCTTTTCCCTCACATCAATAGCCAATGCTTCCGCTTGACCAGGTCGGAAAGGTTTGCTGAGTACCCAAAAGAAGCCGCTGTCCGATATGCCCTTGATTATCTTTGGATCAGTGTGCGCGGTGCAGCAATAAAAAGGGATGCTGTAGTTTAAAGATTGCGGATTATCTTTGACATGCCTGATGATATCTGCCCCATCGCCATCAGGTAAGCCAAAGTCAGATAATACCGCATCGAATGGCGTCACATCCAATATCGCAAGCGCATCTTCCACATTGCCGGCTGTTTGCACGTCAAAGCCTTGTTCGGTTAAATAGCGTTGTTGGATCATCAGCGCGATTGAATCATCTTCTATCAACAATATGCGTATTCGTTTTTGATTATCTGCGGTTGTCGCAGCCTGTTCTGTTTTGTGAGCAGGTTCTGGCGAAACAGATGTCGTGGGTGCTGGTTTTTTAGCAAGCAGTGAGTCAAGCCGTGCACGCAAAGGCAGCATGTGGGCAATACTTGCTTTCTCGCCTAAGAAGGGCGCGATTTGAGCGGGTACATCATGTACTTCTTGCAGCAAGCAAGCTTCAAATGGCAAGATCACGTGAAAGCTTGTGCCTTCTCCTTCTTTGCTTTGAACATCAATTTCGCCTTCCAGTTCTTCTACAAATTGTTTAACGATTCTCAAACCAAGACCAGAGCCTTTATAGATACCTTGATTAGACGGATTAAGACGGGAAAATTTTTCATAAATGAGCTCTCGTTTTTCTTCTGGAATGCCAATGCCGGTGTCTTTGATGACAAATTTGATGATTAGTTGCTTATCCTTTTGCTGGGCTAAATCAGCTGTCAAAGCAATACTACCTTCTTTGGTAAATTTAACTGCATTACCAATCAAATTGATTAGAATCCGTAGTGTACGATGATCATCTCCCTTCACCACTCGAGGGACATTATCAGCAATATGTGCGTCTAGTGTTAGTTTCTTCACAAAAGCAGCTGTTTTATTGAGACTAATCACATTTTTGATCAGCGCGTGGATATCGAATTTTTTAGCAATCACCGGACTATTACCATGCTCGACTTTGTCAAAATCGATAACTTCATTACAGATGATTTCTAGTTGTTCAACCCCATCGCGCATTAAGATGAGTTTCTTACGCAGATCATCATCTTGCATTGTTTCCGCCATATCACCGAGCAGCGTCCGCACGCCACCGACAGGTGTGCGAATATCGTGTTGCATGTTGCGGATGAACTCAGCGCGAAGTTGGTTCGCGGTTTCAGCATTTTCTTTGGCTCGACGGAGTTCTTCTTCAGCTTTTTTACGCTCAGTGATGTCGTAATAAATACATAGAACACCAATGACATTTTTTTCTTTATCGAGAAGTGGAACTTTATTAGTTAATAAAATTACTTTCCGACCATCAGATAAAGTCTGACGTTCCTCGATATTTAGTTTTGGTTGTTTAGATTCTATTACCTGCTTATCATCTGCACGAAAAGCATCACTATCTTCTTTTGCTGTAGGTAAGTCATAATCTGTTTTTCCTATGATCTCTTCAGGAGAAGATAATCCTAACGAGCGAGCAAAAGCGTTATTGCAGCCTAAATAAACAGAGTTTTTATCTTTCCAGAAAACAGATGCAGGTATTTGTTTCAATAATTCAAAAACAAAATCACTGTCTAGCCAGAATTGTTGTGCTTGAGTGATAGTCATTCGATACTCCTTGTGATGTCTGCATAGGTTTGTAAAGTACACGTGTTTTTTATTTCAGGATCTATAGCCTCCGCGATTTCAATAGCAGCTTCATGTAAAGCACCATTGTTCACATATTGATAAGCACCTTGTTGCATTACATCTTTGCTCTTAATTAAGGCTATCGTCTCATGTGCAGCATCAAAAATATTACTGATTTTCCCTGGAATAACATAGACAACACCATCTTTTGCAAAAGTAACTGCGCTTCTAAATTCCCGATTCGTTTTTATTTTTGCAAGTATAGCACTCTTCCAACCAATATATTTAAACCGTTTTTCTGTATTAAATAAAGGCCAAAATCGCTTCATTTGATCTTCGCATTGTGATTGTACATGCTGCTTAATAAATCTTTCATCTATTTTTTTAAGACAATTATTAGCTTCTTCCATTGTTTTAAAAGAACCCATAATGGTGAATTTACCATGGGTAACAAGGTATCTTCTGAAGATATCTGCTGTAGCTTCGCTATCTTCTTTTTTTTCAATATACGGCATAACACAAGGAAACCAGCCATCTATTACAATAAAAGAGAAAGGCGGCAAAGATATGTCTTGAGACAATCTGTCTTCATATAACAACGCCAAACACGGTTGATAAACAACATCCAAGTTAAAAGGTAGTGAAGGTTCATCAAGTGGCAATAATGCCTGGTAGCTCGTTGTGTTAACAGCATAATCAAAAATTTCACGGCAAGAATTTCCAATAACGATAGTTTTATTGTTCATTCTTTCTAGTTTTTGAACCTTGAAATTACATATCACCTTAACACCAGCACTTTCCCAATATGCCTTCCATTTCTCGCGCAAAAGATGTCCAACTACAATACTCGGCTCTTCAATATTAAATGCACTTTTTAACTCTCTATATCCCCATTTTGTTGGGTCTATTTCTATAAAATTCTTGTTTTCATGAACAACATTCTTAAATGTTTTCTCATCAATTTTAGGAGGATCATTATTGGCATCCCGCTCCCCAAGGGCGTATATAGAGTAAGCGTGCTCAACAACCAAATCTGGATAAGTTCGAAGAAATTCTTCATATCCTGTTCGACAACCCTTTCGTGTTTTTTCAGAACGGGGGTAGTGAGGACCGGCATGCAGCCTAACACCAAAGTTCCCTGATATGCCTTGAAAAACATCTTCATTGCTTTCAAAAAGCGTAACATCAAACCCTGCCAAAGCGAGCTCGCGAGCGATATGACACCCATACCAACCACCACCAATCACAGCAATTTTTTTCACGTTGCATCTCCCCTGATTAGGCTGGCGGGAAAATCATGAAGTTGATTGAAAAAATTGCTCATTGGTAATGCTGAAAATAATCATGCAAGTTAAGCAATCCATGGCGTTAGGTAGTCCCTATCGCTTGATTGCACTACTAAGAGCCTAGCATTATTGCAGAATTCGTTTATTGTTGTTTTTATTACTGAATTTACTAAATAAAACACTCAAGTGGTCAGTGCATTGCATCCGCGATGTACTTGAAGAATGCATATACTACACGACAAATCGTATCGTATCAAATTTTTTCTTCACACCCAAAACCTCTCGATAGCTTTCCTATCCTACAGGAAGCCTGATGATGACTTTGGTACCAACTCCTTTTTCGGATTTTATGTCAACCAAGCCATTCCATTCTTTTACTTTCTTGATGGCATGCGATAGCCCCAAGCCAGAACCGGATTTTTTGTTATAGCTTATGCCTTCTTTAATAATTTTTGGTAAAATTTCCTCTGGAATACCGCAGCCATCATCTGCAATCTCAAGGCCATAGAATCCGTCCTCCTTATGGAGGTTAATTTTTATTGTTCCACAATCATTAATGGCTTCTATAGCATTATTAATTAAATTTGACAGAATGCGATTGAAATCAGACAAATTAAAAAGAGCATAAGCATCATTTGCATTACTAGCAATGTCTAACGTCAGATTAATCTTTTTCGAATCAAGCTGAATACGTTTTTCAGCAATAATTTGCTCTAAGACTGTAGGGATATGTTCATTGGTTATTTCATTGACATCATTTGAATCAGTATTCTTGTATTTTAACAGAAGATGATCTGCTATATCTGTTATTCTTTTAGTGGCATTAAAAATAGTCAAACCGCTATTGCTTGGTATGTTGGGCAAGCTTTTAACGATCAGATCAATAGCACAAAGAGGAGACTGTATATCATGGGCTAGCTGTGCAGCCATTTTTGCAATCATTTTACTTCTTTGTGTTGCAAGTTCAATTTTTGCTTGACGAAGTGCTTCCTCAGCTTTTTTACGTTCGGTAATATCATAGTAAATACATAAAACACCGATGACATTTTTTTCTTTATCGAGTAGAGGGACCTTGTTGGTTAATAAAATTACTTTTCGACCATCAGATAAAGTCTGATGTTCCTCGATATTAAGTTTTGGTTTTTTAGATTCTATGACTTGTTTATCATCTGCACGAAAAGCATCGCTCTCTTCTTTCGTGGTAGGCAAGTCATAATCTGTTTTCCCTATCACCTCTTCTGGAGAAGATAATCCTAGAGAATATGCAAATGTGTCATTACAACCTAAAAAGACAGAGTTTTTGTCTTTCCAGAACACAGATGCTGGAATTTGCTTTAATAACTCCAAAACAAAATCACTCTCTAACCAGAATTGTTGTGCTTGTGTAATAGTCATTTTCTTTGTAAACACTAAAAATAGGAAGGAAGGCAAGCGATTTTTTTATGAAAATATATGATATGATGTCAACCATAGTCAATATCTTTTTAGTTCCATAACCACCCAATCTTCCCCCTCACCCAACCCTCTCCTCTACAAAACTGTAACTTCCTAATTAGAAAGAGGTTTGTCTATGCCTAAACAGAAAGTCCATCAGCCGCATGATAAGATCACCAAGAAAATACTTGGCAACCTTGATGCAGCGAGAGACATCTTATCGCAGTATTTGCCGAAAGAAATCTTGGACATCACCGATTTAAGCAAGCTGTCTATATTCGATGAATGTCAGCGATCTGATTGAGCCGGAGAGATCCAGGGAAATTTTCAAGACGCTATTGGCCAAGCCATTTCCCTTGATTGATTTATCGCAAATTCAGGATGAGGAATTGAGGGCACGCATGCAACATCGTATCAGTGGGCTTGCCTTACTTATGGCATTGAAACACACGTTTGACAAAAATATTACACAGTTTTGTACCAGTGTACTCATCGTGATTTGGAAACAAATGGATCGAACAGGTGGCAGAGATGAGCTGGTTGATATAATATTTTACTATCTTAATGAAGCGCCATTTCTAGATAAAAAAGCGCTTCTCTCTACGATTCATAACGAATTATCAAAAGAAACTGAGGGCGAGCTCATGACTATCATGCAAAGAGAAAGAGCAGAAGGCAAGCAGGAAGGCAAGCAAGAAGGCATGCAAACAACCATTATGGTCATCCGGATGTTAAAGGATGGAGAAGATACTACAGCGATTATTGCACTCACTGGTCTCACTGCCGAAGAAGTTGAGCACATCAAAGAATCCATTATGAATTAGGTGTAAGCCTTGCTCCCCACCGACCAAGAAACACCTACCGTCAGCCTCCACTTCACGATCCTTGCGATCTTCATTAGCCTCTTGCTGCTCACTGCAGCCGCGATGATGGGGGCAAGCGCCTATCGTTTCTCGGAAGCGTCGCGTTATAACGCAAGCAGTCTGATGGAATCGACGTCAGCAGATGTGCTGCACCATTTGCATGCCGGGCTGTATCCTGCAGCGATAGCTGATCAGCTCTCAGCAAGACTCATTACCCGTGGCATTCTTAGCCAAGATGACCGGCATTTGCTACCCTATATCACTGATCTACTTAAGATTACGCCGCTCGCCAGAGGGATTTACTGGTATGATCAAAGTGGCTATTTTGTTGATGCACAACGCGAATCAAACGGCAATATTACAACAAGGGTGTTCAAACCAGCCGCCACCCCGCCTCCCATTGGCCGTATGCAGGAGTGGTACGCACAAGCGTCTCAAACCAAACGCTTCTTTTTCTCTCATGTACATCAGCTTTACCCTGCAGAGCTTGGGTTAGGGATGACAGCCGTTGCCCCCAGCTTTAATCGATCAGGTCAAGTTCAAGGCATCTTTGCTGTCATTTTCAATTTGGATTACGTCGAGCAGTTCTTAACAGTGCGAGAAGCCCCAGCTATTTTTTCTTTCATTATCAGTAACACTGGCAATCTCATTGCTTACCCTAAACGATGGCCTTTTAACGCAATCACAACCTCTCCCAATCAACTGCTCAATGCATTCTCAACCCCTCTACCACTCATTACACCCGCACTCAATGCATACAAGACAACAGGTCAGTCCACATTGGTGATCCGGGATCACGGCATTCCTTACCTGGTCACGTTTGAGTCTGTCCCTGATTTAGCGCAGCATGGATGGCTGATTGGTGTCGTGGCACCACAAAGGTATTTCACTGATCCGCTTAAGCGATTTAATACGATGGCACTTGTCATCAGCACGGCCAGTCTCATTTTGGGGATTATTCTCTTTTCTATTTTAGCAAGCCGGGTCGTCAGACCGATTAAGCGTTTAGTACGCGAAACAGAAAAGATTAAACACTTTGATTTGAACGATGATATTGACTTCACCTCTCGCATCAATGAAGTTGTTTTATTAAAAAATGCCATGAATGCGATGAAAAAGGGCTTACGTGATTTTCAAAAATACCTACCAAGACCCTTGGTGCAGCAGCTGCTTGCCGCCAAAAAAGAAACCCAAGCGGGCGGCGTTAGAAAAAAAGTTGTTGTCTTCTTTTCAGATATTCACAACTTCACCACCATTGCCGAAAAGGCCGACCCCAAGCAGCTAACACAGCAATTATGTGACTATTTTTCAGCAATAGCCGATATCATCACTGCGAATAACGGCACCATCGATAAGTACATTGGCGATGCGGTAATGGCCTTTTGGGGCGCACCCCTTGCAGATCATCTCGCTGCCGAACATGCTGCAAAAACGGCACTGCAATGCCGAGAAAAAATCGAGCAGCTGAATCGCGAATGGTTAGCACGTGGCATGACGCCCTTCTTAACACGCATTGGCTTGCATCTGGGAGAAGCGATTGTTGGCAATATCGGCTCACCAGAACGCCTAAGCTACACGGCGATTGGCGACACGATTAATATCGCCAGTCGCATTGAAGGAATGAATAAAAACTACGACACACGCATTCTCGTCAGTGCAGCCGTAGAGAAAGCGATCAAAGGTGCTTTCAGCTTGAAATTAGTAGATCGCGTATTACTCAAAGGGCGAACAGAAAAGATTAATATATTTGATTTGGAGTAGATGCATATTTATTTTACTTTAAACCATTTGCATCGTTGTTTTCTCTGAAAAATTATCGTGCCGCTTGGAAGTGTATTCCAGGCGGCACGATAAATCAATTACACGCTTGCACGGTTTAGCGTTATAATCACCATTCCAAAAACCGAGATACCACGTAGTGAGTAAAACCCTAGTTAAGTCCACCTTCCTCGTCATCGCCATGACCTTCATTTCGCGCATCTTTGGCTTCGTGCGCGATACGGTGACGGCGAGCCTCTTTGGCGCCTCTGCCGCCTTTGATGCCTTCTCAATCGCCTTCAAAATCCCTAATTTTATGCGCCGGTTGTTTGCTGAAGGGTCGTTTTCACAAGCCTTCGTGCCGGTGCTATCTGAATACCAAAAGAAACGCACCCATGACGAAGTTAAACGCTTTATCGATGCGATGACCGGTACCCTTGGGCTCACGCTGCTTGTGGTGACAATCTTGGGCGTCTGGTTCTCACCTTGGATCGTGCGACTTTTTGCACCAGGCTATGCGGTGACAGGCGAGCGCTATCACCTGGCGGTTGACATGCTGCGCCTGACATTTCCCTATCTCATGCTGATTTCACTGACCGCTTTATCAGGCGCCATCCTAAACACCTACAGTCGCTTTGCCATTGCCGCCTTCACCCCCGTGCTGCTCAATATCGCGATGATCAGTACAGCCCTCTGGCTCTCGCCGCATTTAGCGGTGCCAATCATGGGGCTTGCATGGGGGGTGTTGATTGCGGGGTTCGTGCAGTTAGGCTTTCAGCTGCCTTTTTTGCGCGGCTTGAAATTACTCCCTCACATACGTGTGAACTTTCGCGATGCCGGTGTCAGGCGAGTGCTAAAGCTCATGGTGCCAGCGCTATTTGGCGTGTCGGTTGGGCAGATTAATTTGCTGGTCGATACGCTTTTTGCCTCCTTTTTAATCGTCGGTAGTGTCACATGGCTCTATTATTCGGATCGGCTGATGGAATTTCCGCTCGGCATTTTTGGCGTGGCGATTTCAACCGTAATCCTCCCACACCTCTCGCGCCATCACGCGAGTCAGTCGCATGACCATTTTTCGCTGACGATCGACTGGGCCTTGCGCGCGGTATTGCTGGTTGGTATACCAGCAGCTGTGGTACTTGCGGTGATGTCGGGGCCGATGTTAAGTGCCTTATTTCAACATGGTCATTTCAGTGGTCATGATGTGTTGATGGCAAGAAAAAGTTTATCTGCCTTTGCACTTGGCATTGCACCTTTTATGCTGGTCAAAGTGCTGGCCGCAGGATTTTATGCAAAGCAAGACATGAAGACGCCGGTGCGCATTGGGGTGGTTGCCATGGTCAGCAATACTGCACTCAATGCTGCGCTTATTTTCTCACTAGCCCATGCGGGGATTGCGCTTGCAACCTCCATTGCCGCGATGGTAAACACAGGCTTTCTACTCTATTTCTTACTTAAAAAGCGCCATTACCAGCCGCGAAAAGGTTGGATCGGCTTTAGCTTGCGGTTAGTCATCAGTAATGCTGTGTTAATGGCATGGTTATGGATTGGATCTGGGTCTGTACAAGATTGGATTACCCATCCCACACTATGGCGCTTTGAGCACCTATTATTCTTGATGATCAGCAGCATCGCACTTTATATCGGCTGTTTATGGCTCACTGGCATTCGGCTGCAGCATTTATTAATTCCGCAAAAGGAAACCGCATCATGACGACCGAGACGGTTTATACCGTCAGCCAGTTAAATGGTGCGGCGCGGTTGCTGTTAGAAGATTGCTTTCCCTTTGTGTGGGTTGAAGGGGAGATTTCTAATTTTGCCGCCCCACATTCGGGCCACTGGTATTTTTGTTTGAAAGATGCTGCTGCCCAAGTACGCTGTGCGTTTTTTCGTGGCAATCAGCGAAAAATTGGTTTTACACCTAAAAATGGCGATCATATTCTCTTGAAGGCACGCGTGAGTCTTTATGAAGGCCGCGGTGAGTTTCAGTTGATTGGCGAAGAGATGGAAGAACGCGGCGCAGGCAAACTGCGTCAAGCATTTGAGGCCCTTAAAAAGAAACTGGAAGCAGCAGGATTATTTAACGCCGAACACAAAAAGCCCTTGCCGCCTTACCCGACTTGTATTGGTGTCGTCACCTCTGCAACAGGCGCTGCCATTCGCGATATTTTAACCGTGCTCAAAAGACGTTACCCCATTGCCTCTGTCATCATTTACCCCACTTTAGTGCAAGGGGATAAAGCAGCAGCTGAGATTGTTGCAGCCATCCAAGTCGCCAATGCCAGAAAAGAATGCGATGTGCTCATTGTTGCGCGCGGCGGTGGGTCGATAGAAGACTTATGGCCGTTTAACGAGGAAGCGGTCGCACAGGCTATTTATCAGAGCGCATTGCCGATTATCAGTGGCGTAGGGCATGAAATCGATTTCACCATTGCCGATTTTGTCGCAGACATTCGCGCGCCAACGCCTTCTGCCGCAGCTGAAATCGCAACACCTGATATCACCACACTTGGACAGCTGGTATCTCGTCAGCAACAGCACCTGGAACGCTGTATGCAACGTAGGTTTGGCGACCTCTCGCAGCGCTGGCAGTATCTCGAAAAAAGGTTAGCCCAACAGCATCCCAAGCGCCGTTTAGAAACACAAATGCAGCGCTTAGATCATGATGAATTGAAATTAAAGCAATCGCTTTTGTCTTTACTACACCAACGTCAACTGAAACTCGCTAATCTCAGCGCTAAGTTAGATACCCTAAGCCCGCTTGCGACACTAAAGCGCGGCTATGCCATTGCGATGCTGTCTGATCGGCGCATTGTCACCAAAACAGCCCATGTGAAGGTAGGTAGTGCGATTGAGGTGCAAGTAAGTGATGGACATTTAGCATGCGTGGTTGAGGAGATTCATGAACATTAAACAAAACACGCGCTGGTTTATCTTTAACGACAACGATCAAATATTACTGTCAGCACTCACTTTGCCTACCGAATTAGACAGCACTTTTGAACTCACCCATGCACCCTTACTACTTGCTACCCACGATGACATCACCTATTTTGCAGCGCACGTTAAATCAGCAGGAAATACAAGCTTCACCCCTTTTCGCGAAGCTTACTATTGCTTAAATAATGAATCGCTTTTCTGTTTAGCCTCTCGTGCCAAAGCGCTATTGCATTGGGATCATCGCACGTTATTTTGTGGCACATGCGGACATCCAACCACAAAAAGTGCAACCGAATGGGCGAAAATGTGCGCACATTGCAACGCGTTATTTTATCCACAAATTTCACCTGTCATACTCGCTTTAATCTGGCGTGACGACGAGATTTTGCTCGGCCGCTCGCCGCATTTTACGGAAGGCATCTATAGCATCCTTGCTGGTTTCGTAGAAGCTGGCGAGACACTGGAAGAAACACTGAAGCGCGAAATCAAAGAAGAAGTGAACCTCACGGTCAAAAACATCCGCTATATCTCATCACAAGCGTGGCCCTTCCCAAGCAATTTGATGGTCGGTTTTACTGCAGAATATGAGAGCGGCGAAATTGAAGTCGATACGCGAGAGCTAGAAGATGCCCAATGGTTCACGCTCAACAATCTCCCGCCTTTGCCGCTGAGCTTGGGCTTATCGCGACGCATGATTGATGCGCATGTTGCAAAAAGGCAGTTGTCTAACTATAATGCCTCGCTGAAAGGAATCCAGCAAAAATAAATCTCCCCCAGCAAGGCAGCCCTGTCATCTCATCACACAGCAAAACGCAGTACCGCCCTTCTCCTGTTTTAAGAAAATTTGGCTTAAAAACATAAAGGTAACGTATCCATGCGCGTAATTAATTTGTTAGCGACAGAAAATTTAGGTCATACAAACGATAGGTTAATGCAAACCAGACAACCTTTTGGTCAAAGTAACCTTAACATCTCAACCAATACAACCAACGGCAATGTTGTCATAGAAGATGTGACTAAACGATTTGTAACCCAAGGGTTTCAGTTAGATATCGGTTTTATTTATAACAGCCAAGGCACTCCTTTTTGGCGTATTAATCAAGGCAGACAATTATATCGGGTGGATGAATCGACCTTACGCTGTGTTTTAGCAGATAGTCATACCTATGATTTACACTTCATAGCTGACCACCTAATAGAGCATGAAACATCTTCTAATTCTAATAATACTGTAAAGAGGTTCACATGATTTTACTACTCACTACCTCACATTTTTGGATGTTTGTATATAACAATATGTGGTATACAATTTGCGCTGTGTTAGGTGTTTATGGTTTTTTTTGCCTGTTTTGCCAATTAATAGCCCTGCCTCCATTTTTTTTGTTTTGGATTATCCCAAAAATTGAACGCAGATATGGGGCTAAGCTCATATTTAATTTTTATGGCAGAATTGCTTTTCAAAATTGGATTTTGCCTGCACAAGAAATTTCGCTGTATATTTTTTTTCAATATTTCGGATGGAATTGGCTAAATAACAATCAGCGCTTTGCGTTGAAAAAAATAGATTATAAAATTGCAACAACAAGTAAGGCTGAACTGGTGATGAGTTTTTTGTATGTTTTTATAATTGTTAGCATGATTATATCAATGGCAATAAGTATAACAACTTGGCCTAAGACTATAGTGATGCCCTAAAGCATTGCTGGCCTAGATGGCATTGAGGCTTTTGTTTTCATGGTAGGTGCAACAGCCCTAGGTAATTATTTATTTGGTCGAGAAATGAAAAATATCGAAACATCTTCTACTTTTAATTATATTGCAAAGAGGTTCACATGATCTCGCTATTCACTAATACAGATTTTTGGATGACTTTAAGTGTTTGGCTTTGTATTTATGGTCTTTTTTGCATGTTTTGCTTTTTAATAGTCATGCCTCCATTTTTTTTGTTTTGGATTATCCCAAAAATTGAGCGCAGATATGGAGCTAAGCTTGTATTTAATTTTTATGGTGGAGTTGCTTTTCAAAATTGGGTTTTGCCCGCACAGGAAATTTCTTTTTATATTTTTTTTAAATACATTGGATGGAACTGGCCAAATAGAAATAAGCGCTTTGCCCTGAAAAAAATAGATTATAAAATTGAAACAGCAAGCAAGGCTGAATTAGTGATGAGTTTTTTGCATGTTTTTTTAGTTATCACTATGATAGTATCTCCAGCGATAGGCATACCAATTGGCAATAACCTTAAAGATAAGCAAGCGGTAATTGAGCACACTACAACTACTTCTTATCACTAATGAAGTGATACATCAAATTTAAAATAACGTTTTTTTAGAGGTCAATAAAATGCAATTTTTACCTAGCTCATATAAAGAATTACGTAACAAGGCAATCAGCTATCTATTGGGAATATTAATAGGAGTGATGGTTTTTTTCGATTTGCAAGGTATGCAAACTCCTTTTGAGGCAAGTAATTTAGTAAAAATGATAATATGGCTTTTTGTTGTGCCTATCTTAATGGGTATATTTTCCTATTTGATTTATTGTAAGAAAAATTCTTTTTTAAAAATTAGATCTTTCACACAAGTGTTAGAAGGAAAATATAAAGCACAGGTAAAGTTTATTGGTTTTATGATGGTTTTTTTATTACCGGCATTTATTGGGTATGTGTTAATATTTAACTTGGGCGCGCTAAATAATCATATAGCAATAAAAAAATTTAGTTATTTCGCTACCGTGGAAACAGCGATGTGCGATGACACTTCAAGACATACATCTGCGTTAACTTTATCAGTGATTGATGTGGATCATCATTCCCATCATCTAGATTTCCCATATCAAATCTGTGTAAACCACCCACATATCCAAGACTTGATTAATGGAAAGGTCATAAAGCTGTATGGCCGTAAAAGTAATTTAGGTGTTGTTTATGATGGATTTTATTACAAACCAGCATAGCGCTTCATTGTTCCCCCATATGGCAGTATTGTTTTATGTAACATTTTATTAACTTTTGGAGATATAAAAATGAGTCCCGAATTATTTTTTGTTGGAATAGCAGTCTTAGTATGTTTGATTATTCTTTATTCTGGGCTGTTTACTGTCAGTCAGCAAACGGTTGCTATCATTGAGCGGCTGGGCAAGTTTAAGCGCGCGGCGACGGCGGGGCTTAATATTAAAATTCCATTGTTAGAATCGATTAAAGGTCGGCTCAGTTTGCGTATTCAGCAATTGGATGTCGTTGTTGAAACTAAAACAAAAGATAATGTTTTTATCAAGATCACCGTATCGGTTCAATATCATGTTGTTGCTGACAAAATTTTTGATGCATTTTATAAACTGACTGATCCACAAAAACAAATTGAATCTTTTGTCTTTGATGTTATTCGCGCTGAAGTGCCCAAAATGTTATTGGATGATGTGTTTGAGAAAAAAGATAACATTGCAATAGCAGTTAAAGCTGAGCTAGAAGGATTAATGGCTGATTTCGGTTATGGCATCATTAAAGCATTAGTAACCAATATTGATCCGGATGAAAAAGTAAAAGCAGCTATGAATGAAATTAATGAGCAACAACGCTTGCGTATGGCCGCTCAAGAAAAAGGAGAAGCTGAAAAAATTCTGCGCGTAAAAAATGCTGAAGCAGAAGCCGAAAGCATGCGCTTGCAAGGCATGGGGGTTGCCAATCAACGTAAAGCCATTATCGATGGATTAAAACAATCGATTCAAGCATTTCAAGAAGGCATACAAGGTGTCACCGCTGCTGATGTCATGGGGTTAGTGATGATGGCTCACACTGGCAATCTCACAACGACAGCAGCGCAAGGATAGTAGGCTTGGCGCTGCGCTTTATTTATGAGGACAACCGTGGTGATGCTGTCTCCGCCATCGCTCCTGCTCCATGATGCGGCGGTTGAAACAATGCACTCCGACGTCTGCCCGCATCATTAAACAGCAATGGCACCAGCCAGCCTTCACTCGTGGTCACTGCCAAAAAGGCCAATATCGACATGCTGACAGTGAGACTGCTGCCTTTTAGAAAAGCAAATAATCCATGACTTTTAAATAGCTCACGGCTTGTGTGCA
>Ga0207129_1033_pt1 | contig 36568 bp, 33 predicted proteins | sample Alteio_BWMinHeat_15_FD_153517 | JGI IMG/M metagenome (GOLD analysis project Ga0207129, IMG submission 153517) | Enriched cells from forest soil in Barre Woods Harvard Forest LTER site, Petersham, Massachusetts, United States -... | ecosystem: Environmental > Terrestrial > Soil > Temperate forest >... | reverse complement strand
ATTTTTGCAGATCTGCCTAAAGATGGGCTCGAAGGGGTTGAAGGTGGTGATAAAGAAAGTTATATCGATGCTTTAATTCTGCGTGCCAAACAACTATTAGGCGACAGTTATGATCACTTACTCAGCGCCGGCTTAGAGAAAGTGATTACTGATATGCGTGAAGATTTAACTGAATTTGGTGTCACCTTTGACAATTGGTTTTCAGAACGCCAGTTCGCCAAAACAGATGTCGTGCCAACGTTATTGACGCAATTAGGTCAAGCAGGACACGTGTATGAAAAAGAAGGGGCGCTGTGGTTTCAATCAACTGCTTTTGGTGATGAAAAAAACCGCGTCTTAGTGCGCCGTAACGGTCAACGCACCTATTTTGCTAATGATCTGGCTTATCATCTCAACAAGTTTGATCGTGGTTTTGATATTGCGATCGATGTGTTTGGTTCAGACCATCACGGCTATATTGCACGGATTAAGGCTGGTGTCGAAGCTGCTGGGATCAATCCTGAGCGTTTGCAGTATTTGTTAGTGCAGTTTGTAAAGCTCTATCGCGAGGGGAAACTGGCTGACATGTCGACGCGTACCGGAGAATTTGTGACCTTGCGTGAATTACGCGAAGAAATCGGCAACGATGCCGCACGGTATTTTTATGTCTCACGCCGCGCCGATCAACACATGGATTTTGATTTGGATCTGGCGAAATCACAATCGAACGATAACCCAATTTATTACATTCAATATGCCCATGCGCGGATTTGCAGTGTCTGGCGACAATTGACCGCGCGATTCGGCACGCTGAGTGAAGGCCAAAGTCTCATGCATCTCTCACGTCTCATTGAGCCCGAAGAACAAGATTTACTCAATGCACTCACACGCTATCCTGAGGTGATCGAACGCGCAGCTCTACAATATGCGCCACATTTATTGGCAAGCTATTTGCGAGATTTAGCCGGAGCCTTTCACACCTATTACAATGCACATGCTTTTTTGGTTGATGATCAAGCCTTACGCGAAGCACGCTTGAGTTTAGTGATGGCGGTTCGTCAAGTCTTACAAAATGGCTGTCAGTTGGTTGGTATTACGCTGCCGGATGAAATGTGATGCGACGCGAAGGCTTAAAAGTAAGCAAGAAGCAAAAACGCCAGAAAGCAAGGCGGCGCTTATTATTTCTTGTCGTCCTATTGCTGATCATTGCAGCATTGGTTATTGGCTATTGCTATAGCGGCGCACTGAATAACTTTCCCTCACGCATTGCCACTTGGATAAACACACGCAAAACACACTTCCATCAAGAGATGCTAAAACGCGAAGCCATGGTGGTCAGCAACCCCTCAGCACCGGAAGATAGCAGCGCCGTCTCACCACCACACTTCGAATTCTATAGCGTACTGAGCCAAGAACAGCCAGCGGATACCATCAACCCTTCCGCCACCTTACAAACCACGCCTACACCCAACACAACTCAACAAGTAGCACCCACCCAACCAGTCATTCCTGTCCCACTCACCCCTGTGCCACAGAGCAAACAGCCGTCCAAGCATAAAACCATTCACCCGAACAAACCTCCAATCTCAGCCAGCGAATTAGAACAAGACCTCGCCACTTCCATCATTTCCCCATCACAGCCACGCACTGGCCATACCCGAAATGGCAGACGGGTACATGCTGCTCATCGAAACGAGCTGCATCGAATTTAAGCAATTCTTAACACAAGTTGTAGTAACATACGATATGTACAAAAAAAATCATCCTAACTCACGAGAACTATCCTATGTTCAGTACACAGCTTATTAATAAAGCCAATACAGAAGAACAAAGCCGCTTGAGAAAGCTGAATGAGGACATAAAAATTAACAGTGACTTTATTGAAAAGAAACTACAAACACTTGATTTAGATCAAGGCGTATATGATGGAATAATGAGATATACAAGTCCAGCACCAAATAATCTTCTTTACGTGCCTAACGATGAAACCGAACGGTATGCTGCACATAAAAAAATATTTGCAGATGCTTTACGTGTTCTAGAAAAAAATGGCTTATTAACACCGATCAATTGCACCGCAACCTTTTTTAAAGGTCCTAGCTTGGATCCCCATTTTCCGGCAAATTGCTTATTGATATTAGATAATGTAAAACCTTTTTCTTTATTAACTCAACCTAATCTGGATTTGCTTAACAACGATAAAGATTCAGAACAATCAATCGTGAGAATAAGGATATTAAGAAGCATTTATTTATTTCAGTGCCTTAAAAAATCGAAGGAAGAAAATCAGCTGTATGAAAATACATTTAAGAAACTCATCTCTTTTACAACACCAGAAGAATTCAAAAATTTCTTGATGAAGATTCAAGAGCGATCTAACATCGAAAATTATTTTCGCAACAACCATTTGCCACCACAAGAGATAACTAATGCACTATGGGCAATAGGTCACCAGGCTAAGCTGAACAATGTCGACCTAAGCAGCAACCTGTTTGGCCTGGGTAGTAATCACGCATCACGTGGCACATCCATACCAAATATGTCACCTCCTTCCCCTACTAATACATAAGACTCTTGTCATTTGACACGCCCGTTACGCTTAATTATGATATGAACCATAATTAAGCGGAGCACTACGCCATGCCTCACTTTATCTACAAAAGACCCCAACTTGCAGTTACTTATTGTGACAGCCTCGCAGGGAAAGGCATTGCTAATTCAAGATCTGGCTTATTTTCAGCAGCCCCCCGGCAAGTTGGGAAAACCACTTTTCTGGTACAAGATCTCATTCCAGAAGCACGCAGTCGGGGTTGGACGGTGATTTATATTGATCTTTGGTTCGACAAACAGCAGGATCCTGCCATACTGATTTCCGCAGCAATCAAGAAAGCCATTACAGCACAAGAAAACAAACTTACAAAATTATTAAAACGAATCAAACTCAGTAAATTAACGCTGATGAATATCATTGCTGTTGATTTGAGTGAGTCCACTCTACCCATTCACGTTACGCTAGCTGATGCACTTCAGTTGTTAGGTGAAATAACAGGGAAGCCTACCCTTGTAATCATCGATGAAGCACAGCACGCCTTAACCACACCAGCCGGCGCTAATGCTATGTTTGCTCTCAAAGCCGCTCGTGATTATCTCAATAGAACCTACGCAGATCCTGCGCTCATGTTGGTCTTCACTGGCTCCAATCGAGATAAACTCGCTCATCTCGTCTTGCGCAAAGATCAGCCTTTCTTTGGCTCTGTGATCACTCCTTTCCCTTTGCTTGGCAAAGATTTTACCGATGCGTTTACAGCATGGGTGAATGAGGGACTAACAAAGAACAATCAATTTTCTGAAGACAGTATGTTGCAAGCCTTACAATGGGTAGGACATCGCCCAGACATCCTCGCTCAAATCGCAGGCAGCATTGCGCTTGATCATGAAGCTAGTCATTTTACGCAATTACTAGAAAAAGATGCCTTGATTTGGAAAAACCGTCTTTGGGAAACTTTTGAAAATGATTTCAATGCCCTCACTGTACTACAACAATCGGTATTAGAAGCCCTCATCAAAAACGGCCGCACGTGGTCACCTTTTTCTGAAGAATCGATGGCACAATACAAAAACGAAGCAGGACAGCCTGCCCTTTCTACCGCTAGCATCCAATCTGCGATTCAAGCATTGCGCGACAAAGGCTTCATTTGGCAATCGGCACGCGGGGCTTATGCGCTGGAAGATGAAAGTGTGATGGAATGGTATAAGTATCATCGATCGGTGGCAGAATCGTACGGATAAAATGTGTACTTCTACCCATAGGCCAGGTCATGTCATTTACTCTTATTTAAGTAAACTTTATAAAAACTTTATAACACAAACTATGGTAACGTGCGGCACGTATAAAGAATAATCACCTTAACTCACGAGGACTATCCTATGTTCAGTACAAAGCAACAGACGCGTATCGAAGAAAAGCTAACTTCTCCTACTATAGGACAAGGGATTGCTAATTCCATATCAGGTTTATTCTTACAAGGCCCAGGCCGACGGCCAGTTGGGAAAACGACTTTTCTGAAACAAGCTACATGGACAGGGATTGCTAATTCCATATTAGGTTTATTTTTACAAAGCCCACAGCCAGTTGGGAAATTGCAGCAAGATTGCAACACAATAAAAACCCCAATATCAACTTGTAAAAAACGTCAACACTAACGTTAGTTACTTGCAAAAAACGGCATTTTTGACGTAAAATGCAAGTATGAAACGTCAAATCATACAACATTTACAGCACTGGAAGAACCAAAAAGATCGTAAGCCTTTGATTTTAAAAGGAGTACGTCAAACAGGTAAGACTTTTATTCTAAAAGAATTCGGCACCACAGCCTATCGCACCTGTCATTATGTCAATTTTGAGCAAAATGAACGAGCCCATCACCTATTCGATACTGACCTTGACCCGAGGCATATCGTGGATGGTCTCAGCTTTTTACTCGATACACCTATTGATGTTGTGCATGATTTGGTTATTTTTGACGAAATTCAAGCCTGTCCTCGCGCGTTAACGAGTCTTAAGTATTTCAGTGAAAATTTAAGTGAGCTTTCGCTCGCCAGTGCAGGTTCATTGCTGGGATTACATCTTGGCGATGGGGCCTTTCCGGTAGGCAAAGTGGACATGCTAACGATCAAGCCCATGTCTTTTGCCGAATTTTTGCTCGCTAATGAAGACTTGCGCTCGTTAGACATGATAGCACGCGCGAAACAAAGTCACACGATACCTGCGATTGTGCATGCTCATTTATGGGAGCAATTTAAAATATATCTTGTCACAGGTGGCTTACCTGAAGTTGTGCAAACATACATTAATCATAAGACCGATTTATTTTCTGCACTAACACTCGTTCGTCAAAAGCAATTCGAACTGATTAACGGCTATTATGCAGATATCGCCAAACATGCAGGCAAAGTTAATGCTATGCATATTGACAGAGTATTAAGGGCCATACCCACTCAATTAGCAAAATCACAAGATGGCACGGCGAAACGCTTTCAATTTAAAGGCATCATACCTGGCATCGATCGTTATCAACGACTAGCCAATGTCATTGATTGGCTGGAAGCGGCTGAGCTGATCATCAAAGTAAACATTATCGATCAGGTTGCAGAACCTTTGAGTGCTTATGCTGATGAAACCCGAATTAAACTCTATTTATTTGATGTAGGGATTTTAGGTGCGATTTCTGATTTATCGCCTGCGACAATGCTTGATTATGATTATGGTACTTATAAAGGCTATTTTGCTGAAAATTTTGTTGCACAAGAATTTTTATCAAAACAAAATCGTAAATTATATGCATGGGAAGATCATCGCGCTGAAGTGGAGTTCCTATTTAATTATCAGAATAAAGTTATTCCTATTGAAGTCAAATCAGGTTTTGTTACTAAAAATCAAAGTCTAAATAAATATGCTGCAAAATATCAGCCACCGATTCGCGTCACTTTCTCAGGCAAATCATTAAATATAGATCATGAACATCAGTATCATCAATACCCTATTTATATGGCAAGTTGGTTTGATTAGTTACATATTTCAAATAATCCTCTAACCCAAATACGCTGATATCCGTTGTCAGCGCATATTGGCTCTTACCAGGATAAATAACTGTTAATTGATCAAGTTTGAGATGCTCCTGCGCGAATGTCATCGATGAGGTTAATCGTGGCGCATCACCGTATTTAAATTCAAAACCTAATCGTTTACCTTCTTTAAATAACAGCAAATCAAGTTCACCTTGATTATGCACACCCCAAAAATAACATTCTTCTTGTTGTGCGCGATGAGCACGAATCACTGCTTCTAATGCAAAACCTTCCCATGAAGCACCTAATTTGGGGTGATTTTGTATAGAATCTAAATCTTTCAACCCTAATAAACTATGAAAAATACCACTATCACGAAAATAAATTTTGGGTGATTTAATTTGTCTTTTATTAATACTTTCTATCCATGGCGTCAATTCGCGAATCATGAATGTCCCAGTTAGAATATCTAAATAATGCCTAACTGTTGTATGCGCAACACCTAAAGACGCACCAATTTCAACCGAATTAAAAATGCCGCTATGATAATGTGCAAGCATCATCCAAAATCGACGCAATGTTCGCGCAGGAATATGTATACCTAAATTAGGAATATCACGTTCTAAAAAAGTTGTAATATAAGCATTCCGCCATTCATCACTTGCGGCATCGCTATGTGCAAGATAAGCATTAGGGAATCCACCTCTCACCCATAATTGCTTTATATTATCGACTTCAGGATAAGAAAAGGGAGTAATTTCCATATACCGAATACGTCCTGCTAAAGACTCAGAGGATTGTTTGATTAAATCACGTGATGCACTGCCTAAAATCAAAAATTGACGCTTTTTGTGTTGATCAACAAGAACACGTAGAAGAGGAAATAACTCAGGATGTCTTTGTATTTCATCAATGATGATCAAACCTAATAAATCATTGAGCGCGAGTTTGGGGTGGTCTAATTTTGCTAAATCATCTGGATCTTCTAAATCAAAAAGATGAAATTCATGTGTCGCAAATTGCTGCGCTAATGTTGTTTTACCACATTGCCTCGGCCCAAGCAGGGCAACCACAGGGTGGACTTGAAAGGCTTCTGTTATCGCCTGTATAAAATTATTTCTATTAATTATCATGTGGTTAGCCTTTGCTATGAAAATTGAGTGATCGCCACTCAATTTTCATAATACCACACATGGCGTTGACGTCCCTAATACGTCACCGTTGCCGTAAGCGTATCGGTGTACGTGCCGGGTCCAACGTTTTGTAGGGCAGGAATCGCGCCAAAGAGGGTGTAATTTCGCGTCATAGACAATACATTCAAAATATAGGCATCGCTAATTGTCCCAGTGCCTGAGGTGCCGTCCCCCCATACAGTGGTATCAGCCGCCGTTGTGTAGATATTGTAGTTTAGATTAGTACTGCTTAATTTCATTGTACGATTAGCAAACGTACCACTCGATCCCATATTCAGTGAAATCACATACGAAACGTTTAATCCAACAAGCAATGCGCTACAGGTAACGGATACTGTTCCGGTTGCTGTTGTTGCTGTTGCATTAAATGGCGAGTAATTGCCAAAACTAAATGGATTGGCTGCAATGGAGCACGTGCAGTTAACGCCAATGCAAGTTGCTAAAGCTGTGAGGGGGAGACAGCAAAGGCTAAGCCCCATTAATCGCGCAAATAACATGTTGAGCTCTCAAATCAAAATGAACCGCTTGCCGTGGTACTGCAAAGGTACAAGATCCGCTTTGCCAACGCACTTTACCAGCAATCACGGCCGTGCCAGGATCTGCGAAGAATAACAGACCATCGTATCCGACGATATAGTGCTTGCCAGCGATAATCGCTTCCGCACCAACGGGGATAGTCTGATGGCCACCCGTATCCAAATGTAAAACAACATCTGCTGATTTTGCCACATCAAATTCCGCAAGCACGCCACTTCTATAGTAAGGCGTGATACTGATGTTCGGATGACCAATCGTCGTCGTCAGCGGTAAATCGCGTGTTTCAATCGCAAGTGTGTTCGTTTGATATGGCAGCAGATCTGGCACTAACAACTCCCCATAGCGATTCGTCCTGCCAGCTAATTGATTTTGATAGTACACGCGTACATTGTCATAATCCGGTATATCAACCAACGCAAAACTATCTGTAATTTTTCTCGCTAAAAAGAAATGATCATCAAATAAAACCACTGCGCCACTGACATCGGCTTCATAATCAGTGTCATCCTCAAATTTATAAGCTTTAGCCGTATATGTGCCGATATTATTTTGATAAGTGAAGTCACCGCCAGAACCATTCATCCCTGTATTGGTTGCGACCAGATGATAGCCATAGCCATTGCCTAGCGGTAAGTTCTTCGTCAACATTACACCCGGTTGTGTTTCATGATTTTGCCTGCTCACATAGCCATTCACTGAATGTTCCGCATCGAGTGGCACGACAAGCGAGAGATAGAATTGATTATTATCTGAATCATGAAAATCTTTAATAAAGCTCACGAGGAGCGAGGTATTGTGCGGCAGGCTTGTGTTATAGCTTAACGTTGCAATTTTAGCTAATCGCGGTAGCGCTTCATTCTCTGGATTATCATCTATGCCATCACTATTATTAAGAAATAACGGAACAAGTCTGGTATATGTGTAACTGAGACCAAAAGATCCAATACAGCCTGTGTCATAACCCACAAAAACTTGATCATTAGTGGTCGAGCCAATATCGTCGTCATCATCCACCTGATTACCAATTTGCTGATATCGCGATGACATATACGTCGATTTAAAGCCAAAATTAAGACGCGAGGCTTCGTGCGTAAAGCCGACTGATCCCAGCCAACCACCGCCGAGATCGCTATGACTTGCGGCAAGTGCGCCAGAAAAAACGCCAATGCGTCCGAGCAAATAATATGCAGAACCGCCAATGGTTTGCTCATCGCCCAACCACTCGTCATGCGTTCCCAGGGTTAGATTATCCGTCAAGCCATAATCATAAGTCGCAACGGCCAAAGCATCGTGATAATCATCGCTCTCTAGCCCATAATTTTGCCGCAACATACCTGCTTCATAGGAGTAATCACTCAGGCCGGTTTTCAAAAGCACAGGGCTAGTATAATAAGGCAGCGAAATCACTTGCGTGCGGCCCAATAAATCTTGGGTGACGACACTCACGGTACCCGCCCCTGTCACAACAGGGATATTGTTGATGTCATAAGCGCCTGCTGTGACGTTCTGTGTTTGATTCAGTACACCATTCACAAATAACTGCACATTCGTCGGCAAGGTCGCGGCCCCACGAACAGCGGGCAGGGGAAACGTGATGAAGGTGGGCTGCGTGCTGAAGTTGGTCGCATACTGCACACCGCCAAAGCGCGCACTACCACTCCAGTCGCTCGAGCCTGTGATGGAATCGCCGAATCGCCAAGTCGCCATGTCTTCGGGCTGATCTAGCGTCCAAGTGGTGTCTAATCGCAGAAATCGCTCATTAGGTAATAAAAAACTTGGGCCAGTCACATTGGGATTAGCCAGTGTATTTTGATTAGTGATCAGGGCACTGTTTGTAAACACCCCATATGGATTCGACCAGCCTAATTCGAATAAACCTGATTCAGCTTGTTCATTCACCCCTGTATGGCGTATCGCTGCCAAATCATAATTTAAAAATAAACTCGAGCTTGCTGGGCGAATGGGATAAGGATTGAAGCCAGCTAAATTAATATGCGTCCCGGCAAAATAGCGTGCTGGGGCTGTCACATCCATGGTTAAAGTGGATTCGTTAAGATTAGTTTCAATACCTGGATAATTAGCAAGCGAATAATAAGCCTTGCCTAAATACATCACCGGTTTACCAGTGATTTTTGTGATGCCCCATGCACGCAAGTCCTTGCGGCTCACCCAAATGCGATGCTGCTGATCTTCATAGCATCGATAAAAACCATTAGCAGCTGTGCCATCGACGTTGACTTCAAGCAGCAAAGGTACGAAGGGATCAGCAAGCGCTGTTTGATTTAAACAAAACAGAAGAGAAAAAATGATAACAAGACGTTTAATGAACGAAGGCACTACTCGATTCCCATTCTCCATTGACGACTGCATTTACTGTATTAAAATCATGATGTTTCACTTTTAATACCCATGTATAAGCTTGTTTTGGTAATACATATTCAAACGTATTTTCGCTAAAAACTGCCTGATTCTCACGCGACAACTTGAGCTCACTCACCATCAGACTCACATTGCCGGTATTCGCAAGTATCAGATGCAAGGTATGCGCATCCACCCAATGCATTTGCCAACGATACGCCGGATTTTGTGTGTCTGGCTGTACAAAAACAGGAAGCGATATATTCAATCTGAAGTTCAAGCCGCTGCGATGAGAGGGTAATAAAGAAAAATTAATCTTACTAATTTCTCGCAACAACACCCGATACATGAGCTGCTCATTAACCGGATGCGGTGACAGCCATGCAACACGCACAATTTGTGTTTGCCAGGGACCGATTTGAAAGAGAGGCGGTGAGATCACCATGTCGTCGGTGGGATACAATACCACTTGGCCATTTTTTTGCGACCACTGCATCACATCCGCTTGGATGGTGGTGGTATTGTCTGCGTTATTCTTCACATTCAAGGTGACAATGGGCTCATTCGCTGTGATTTCTAAAGAAACAGGACTGATCGCTATATCGCTATCAGCCCAGGTAACGCTTGGTAAAATCAAGAAAATAAAGAGCGAGAAAAACCATTTAATCATGTTAGTACATCGCTATTAATAAGTAACCGTAGCTGTCACTGTGTCAGTGTAAGCACCTGCTGGACTAAATTCATTAGCAGGAATCTGTCCATAGGCAGTCAACGCTTGTGCTAGTCCGTTTCCCGTCCCACTCACTGTGTCTGTACCGACGGTATTACCCCAGTTGATGGTATGAGCTGAATCTTGCCAGATAGTATAACCCAGAGTGTTCGCACCAGAAGTCATTTTACGAAGTGTCACAGTTGCACCTGAGCCAGTACCTGCATTTAAGCCAACATTGTATGTTGTTCCTGATGTACAAGTCACTGTAACAGTCGTTGTCGCATTAAGTGGTGTAGGACCAGGCGCATAATTACCAAAAGCAAGCGGCAAGGCTGCGATAATACATGTTGACAAGACAGTTGCAGTTACAGCAAAAGTCGCCGTTGCTGTCGTTGCCATGCTTGCAACTGGAAACGCGCAAGGGAGGAGCAATGCGCCAAGCCATAGCGCAATTCGTTTCGTTTTCATGACATCTGTTTCCTTATGAAAGTCTGAAGATAATCTATCGTACAGGAAAAAAAAGAGAGAGGATAGAGGGTATTTTCAACATGGGAAATTGCAAAATGGCATCACTAATGCCATAATGAGACGCAAAGTGGCATAGTCAATGCCAGTTTGCAAAAAAGGAGCGCCTGCCATGCCAGAACTCGACCTCATCCCTCGCCTGTTTAACGAGCCTACTGAATCCTATTTCCTATTTGGGCCACGGGGTACAGGGAAATCAACGATGATGCAATATCGGCATCATGATGATGCACTATGGGTTGATTTGTTATTGCCACAAGTGTTACGTCGTTATTTAGCCCACCCTGAACATCTGATTGATCTCATTAATGCTTCGCCAAACATAAAAACCGTCATCATTGACGAAGTCCAAAAAGCACCATCGCTGTTAAGCATTGTACATAGTCTTATTGAACAAAAAAGAGGTATCCAATTTATTTTAACCGGTTCAAGTGCGCGCAAATTAAAAAGAACCAGTGCAGATTTATTAGGCGGTCGCGCTTTAAAAAAAATCATGCATCCTTTTATGGCTGCTGAATTAAAAAATAAATTTACTTTAGAAAATGCCTTACAATTTGGCATGCTGCCTTTGGTTTATGCTCAGCCAAATCCATTGAATACCTTAGAAGGTTATGTGAGCCTTTATCTGCAAGAAGAAATTCAAGCAGAAGGTCTTGTGCGTAATTTGGAAAGTTTTGCTCGATTTCTAGAAATCATTACCTTTTCACATGGCTGCCAACTGAATGTCGCAAATGTTGCTCGCGAATGTGAAGTGAAAAGGAAAACGGTCGAAAATTATATTAATATTTTAGAAGACTTACTGTTAGCTTATCAAATACCTGTTTTCACTAAACGTGCACAGCGCGAATTGAGCACACATGCTAAGTTTTATTTATTTGATGCTGGTGTTTTTCATGTATTAAAACCCCGCGGCCCACTCGACTCTCATCATGAATTAAATGGACCCTTGTTAGAAGGCTTAGTCGCACAACATTTAAAAGCTTGGATTGATTATAGTGATGAAAAATACACGTTGAGTTATTGGCGCACCCGATCAGGATTGGAAGTAGATTTTATTGTTTATGGTCCTAATGTGTTTTATGCAATTGAAGTGAAACATGCAAAAAAAATCCACTCTCACGACACTAAACCCTTACAGGCTTTTTTAGAAGATTATCCTGAAGCAGAGGCACTATTACTCTATCGTGGCGATGAATACGTTCGACATGGCAACGTCTTGTGCTTGCCTTGCGAGGATTTTCTTTTGCAATTGGTACCGAATAAAAAGTTTACAAATGCATCGCCAACCACCGCTTAACTAGCGCAACATCCATTTGTTTCTGCCGCGCATAATCAGCGACTTGATCTTCTCCTATCTTGCCCACGCCAAAATAGCGCGAGTCAGGATGTGAAAAATAAAAGCCACTCACGGAAGAAGCTGGGAGCATGGCGAAATTATCGGTGAGCTCAATGTGGGCGGCTTCTTTTGCATTTAATAAATCAAATAATAAAGGTTTCTCAGTATGATCAGGGCATGCCGGATAACCTGGTGCTGGACGAATGCCGCGATAGCTTTCTTTAATCAGTGCCTCGGCATTGAATGCCTCATCCGGCGCATAACCCCAATATGCTTTGCGCACACGCTCGTGCATGTGCTCGGCGAATGCTTCTACTAAACGATCGGCTAAGGCTTTTAATAAAATAGCATGATAATCATCGTGTGATTTTTCAAAAATAGCCAACTGTCTCTCGATGTTCACACCACATGTGACAGCGAAGCAACCCAGATAATCAGGAATATGACTGGTTTTAGGTGCAATAAAATCGGCTAAACATAAGTTGGGTTTATTTGCGGCTTTTTGTGTTTGTTGTCGTAAGAAGTGAAAGGTTGCGATGACTGTTTGTCGCGACTCATCAGCATACAATTCAACTGCCTCATTGAGACTATTAGCAGGAAAAAAACCAATCACCCCATGTGCTTCTAGCCAATTTTCTTGCACCAGTTGCGCAAGCATTTTTTTCGCATCAGCAAATAATTGTCTTGCACTTTCTCCAACCACTGCATCTTGCAAGATTGCAGGATAACTGCCTGCTAATTCCCAGGTGTGGAAAAATGGGGACCAATCAATATAATTGACTAATTCACTTAATGCATAACGTGAAAATATTTTTTTACCCATTAAATTAGGTTTAAACGGTGTATAAGCTTGCCAATCACCAGTCCATTTATTTTTTTGCGCATCAGCAAAAGCAATCAATGGATTCTCTGATTGTTTATTCGCATGTCGCGCACGCAGTGTCTCGTATTCCGTTTTAATTGTAGCGATATATTTTTCGCAATGGCTACCTAATAACTGCCCGACCACACCAACAGCACGAGAAGCATCCACCACATGAATGGCTGCGCCTGAATAATTCGGTTCAATTTTAATGGCTGTATGCGCACGCGATGTGGTTGCACCACCAATCAATAAAGGTTTAGTGAATCCTTGTCGCTCCATTTCTGTTGCAACATAGGTCATCTCTTCTAATGAGGGTGTAATTAAACCGCTTAAACCGATGATATCAGCTTGCTCTTTTTTGGCAGCCGCAAGAATGGTTTCACAAGAGACCATCACCCCTAAATCAATCACCTCATAATTATTGCAACGTAACACCACCGCTACAATATTCTTACCAATATCGTGCACATCACCTTTAACCGTTGCAATGATCATTTTACCTTTGGTTTGATTTGCTTGTTGTTCTTTTTCTAAAAATGGCTGTAAATAAGCCACCGCTTGTTTCATTACGCGTGCACTTTTAACCACTTGCGGTAAAAATAACTTCCCTTCACCAAATAAATCGCCCACTACATTCATCCCTTGCATCAGCGGACCTTCAATCACTTTTAATGGACTATCTGCCATTAACCGCGCAGCTTCAGTGTCTTCAATAATATATTGATTAATCCCATGCACTAAAGCATGGGTCAATCGTTCGTTAACGGGTAATTCACGCCAACTTAAATCTTCTGTTTTAACTTTATTTTGTGATTTAAAATTGCTGGCGATTTCAAGCAAACGATCCGTTGCGTCTGGTTTTCGATTAAATAAAACATCTTCAACGCAAGTTAATAAATCTTTAGGAATATCTGAATAAACCGCTAAACTTGCTGCATTGACAATGCCCATATCCATACCAGCGAGCGTAGCATGATATAAAAAAGCCGCATGAATCGCCTCACGAATGGCTTGATTGCCGCGAAAGGAAAATGACACATTACTAACACCACCACTAATTAAAGCATACGGCAATGTTTGCTTAATACGCTTCACTGCATTAATAAATGCAACAGCATAAGTATTATGTTCTTCAATACCTGTTGCAATCGCAAAAATATTTGGATCAAAAATAATATCGGTTGCAGGGAAATTTAATTTATCAACTAACAAATGATACGAACGCGTGCAAATGGCTACTTTTTTTTCTTCGGTATCTGCTTGCCCGTGTTCATCAAATGCCATCACAACGATCGCTGCGCCATACCACTTAGCTAATTTTGCTTTTTCAAGAAAAGCGGCTTCACCATCTTTTAAACTAATGGAATTCACAATCCCTTTGCCTTGAATGCATTGTAACCCTGCTTCAATCACCGACCATTTTGAAGAATCAACCATCACCGGGACGCGTGCGATGTCGGGTTCTGCGGCAACTAAATTTAAAAAAGTCACCATCGCTTTTTCAGCATCCAGCATGCCTTCATCCATATTGACATCAATCACTTGTGCACCATTAATCACTTGATCACGCGCAACGGTTAAAGCTTCAGCATAATTTTCGGCACGAATTAAATCGGCAAAGCGTTTGGAGCCAGTGACATTGGTACGCTCACCGATATTCACGAATAAACTATTGTCATCAATGATTAAAGGCTCAAGTCCACTTAAACGACAGACTTTGGCAAGCTGCGGTATGCGTCTTGGCGGAATGCCAGCGATCGCTTCTTTCATCGCTGCAATATGCAAAGGCGTGGTACCACAACAGCCGCCAACCATATTAAGTAAGCCTTCTCGTGCAAATTCCGCAATCACGGTTGCCATTTGCTCAGGCGTTTCATCATAACCACCAAACGCATTCGGTAATCCAGCATTAGGATGCACACTAATATACGCATCTGCAGAGCGCGATAATTCTTGCACATAAGGCCTTAATGCCGTAGCGCCCAGCGCGCAATTTAAGCCAATCGTCAGGGGTGCGACGTGTTTCACGGAATGCCAAAAAGCAAGCGTGGTTTGCCCGGTCAAGGTGCGGCCACTGGCATCGGTAATCGTGCCAGAAATCATGATCGGCAAACGCTTACCAACGGATGCAAAGTATTGTTCCATCGCAAATAATGCCGCTTTGCAATTTAACGTGTCGAAAATCGTTTCGACCATGATGGCATGCGCACCCCCCTCCATCAGCCCACGAATGGCGTCTGTATAGGCTGCAACTAATGTTTTAAAATCAATCGCCCTAAACCCAGGGTCATTGACATCAGGTGATAAGGAGGCGGTGCGATTGGTGGGGCCAAGTACGCCAATCACATAGCGTGGCACAGCCGGATTTTGAGCAGTAAATTGATCGGCAACGGTGCGTGCCAATTTGGCAGAGGCAACATTCAATTCATAGGCAAGATCAGCAAGATGATAATCAGCGAGCGCGATGCTGGTTGAGTTAAAGCTATTGGTTTCAATACAATCGCTACCTGCTGCTAAATAAGCAGTGTGAATCTCTCTGATTAAATCAGGCTGCGTTAATGAAAGTAGATCATGATTACCTTTAAGATCTTGCTTGACGTCTTTAAAACGCTCGCCGCGATAATCCGCTTCGGTTAAGTTGTAACGCTGAATCATGGTGCCCATGGCACCGTCTAAGAGCATAATGCGGGAGTGATTGATGTTCATGGTGCTACGCCGTTATCACAAAGAGGCGTATAGTAAGCTGCTGATGTTTTAATTGCACCTTTCGCCGTTTTTCGCTATGATGCCCGCCTACAATTAGGGGGTTTTTGACCAATGCAAGCAGATATTCATCCAAATTATAAAGAAATCAACGTCACCTGTAGCTGTGGCAATACATTCACGACGGGCTCGACATTAGACCGCGATCAACTGTTACTCGAAGTATGCGCGAAGTGCCATCCGTTCTACACTGGCACGCAAAAAATCGTCGATACGGCCGGTCGCGTGGATCGTTTCAAGAAAAAATACGCAGGCTTACGCACCACAGGCGCAAAAGACGACGAGAAGAGTAAATAGCATGTCTCAAGCCTTGAAGAACGCAGCGCTCGCCTATCATACCAATCCACCTGGCAAAATCGGCATCGCCATTACCAAACCCATGGAAACGCAGCAGGATTTATCGCTTGCTTACACCCCTGGGGTAGCGGAACCGGTGAAAGCAATCGAAGCTGATGCGGCATGTGCCTATCAGTACACGAACAAAGGCAATTTGATTGCAGTGATTACCAATGGCACAGCGGTGCTTGGGTTGGGGAATGTTGGCGCGCTAGCTGGCAAGCCGGTGATGGAAGGCAAAGCTGCCCTCTTCAAACGCTTTGCGGGAATTGATGTCTTTGATATAGAAGTCGATTGCACTGATCCAAAAGCCTTAGTCGAAACGATTGCGCATATTGCACCGACCTTTGGTGGCATTAACTTAGAAGATATTAAGGCGCCAGAATGCTTTTTTGTTGAGCGCGAGCTGAAAAAACGCCTCAACATTCCTGTGATGCATGATGATCAACAAGGAACAGCCATCGTGGTCGCAGCGGCTTTGTTAAATGCACTCGTTCTGCAGCGCAAGGCATTAGGCGATGTGCAGATCACCTGCTTAGGCGCAGGGGCTGCGGGGATTGCGACGATGGAATTGCTGCTGAAACTCGGTGCCAAGCGCGAAAACATGTGTTTGGTTGACCGCGAAGGTGTGATTCATCGCGATAGACAGCACTTAAACGAACAAAAACGCGCGTTTGCGCTTAGCACAACTAAGCGCACGTTAAGTGATGCGATGCATGGTGCAGAAGTATGCATTGGGGTATCGGGCCCTGGTTTGATCTCGCAAGAAATGGTGCGCAGTATGGGGGCGAACCCGATTATTTTTGCCTTATCCAATCCCATTCCAGAAATCATGCCGGAATTAGTGCGAGAAACGCGTCCCGATGCCATTTTAGCGACAGGGCGCAGCGATTATCCGAATCAAGTCAACAATGTGCTATGTTTCCCCTATATTTTCCGTGGCGCTTTAGATGCGAGAGCCACCACCATCAACGAAGCGATGCAGCTTGCCGCCGTACATGCGATTGCTGACCTCGCTCGCGAACCCGTGTTGCCAGAAATCTTATCCGCTTACAACTTAACCGGCCCACTTATCTTTGGCCCGGATTATTTGCTACCGAAACCCATTGACCCTCGCTTGCGCGAACGCGTGTCACGTGCGGTGGAACTGGCTGCGCACCAGTCTGGCGCAGTGCCTGCCGATGGCTAATCATTGCCTAGGTGTAGTGGGGGTGGGACTGAAAGCCATCCTCACCAAAGCTAGCCTCCTAGATCGCTTGCAAACCCAACTTGAACCTTACTTAGAAAGCCACATTCGGCCTTATTGCTTAGTTGCTAATCAAATCGGCAGCACGTTGGTGTTGTTGGTCTCGAATGGGGCGATTGCAACCGCCTTACGCTTTCAGCAGCATAGCTTGCTTCAACGCTTTCAAGGCAATGCTGATTTGAGCGCTATCAAAGCGATTACCATTAAAGTCAGCCCTTTTTCACGCTTAAACCCATTGCTGGAAGAGAAAGAGACAGCTATGCCCTCCCCCATGGCACCGCTATCCAAAGAGAGCGCAACGGCTATGCAGCAAGCGGCCAAGGACATTAGCGATCCAGCACTTAAAGCGATTTTGCAGCGCATTGCGGCGCATACTCACTAATTAAACTAACAAGCTTGTTTGCCATTGCTAATTTTAAACCATGACCAAGATAATAAATATCATTTTCCGTCACAGCTGTTAATTCATTGTAATCAGACTGAAATCCCTTATTTTCACCCACTAAATTAGCAACAATCATATGCGCTTTTTTATTGATTAACTTAGCTTTGGCATTTTCTATCACATTTTCTGTTTCAGCCGCAAAACCAACTATAAATGGTTTTCTTGCAAGATTACCAACAGCAGCAAGTATATCTGGATTTTGTATCAGCTGTAATTGTAATCCTGCATTGTTTTTTTTAATTTTTTGGCTACTTTTATTGGCAACGCTATAATCAGCAACTGCAGCCGTTGCAATAAAAATTGAATAATCTTCTACCATTGACATAACAACATTAAACATATCCTGTGCTGTCACGACATCAATTTTTTTAATATCTTTTGGCACATCTAGTGATGTTGGTCCTGAAACAAGCGTTATCTCTGCACCTTCCGCTTGAGCAGATTGAGCAATCGCGTACCCCATTTTGCCGGAGCTGTAGTTACTCAAATATCTGACAGGATCAATACTTTCTCGCGTTGGCCCTGCCGTAATTAAAATTTTTTGACCAATTAACCGGCCCACTTTTGGCAAAAATAAAGTTTTGAATTCAGACAAAATGTTTACTGGTTCCATCACACACCCTTCGCCAATCTCACCACAAGCTTGTTCTCCTGTTGCTGGAGCGAAAAAAACAACGTTTCTATTTTTCAAAGTATAAACGTTAGCCTGTGTCGCTGGATGCAACCACATTTTGGTATTCATCGCTGGCGCAATCGCAATCAGTGCAGTCGTAGCAAGACAGATCGTTGATAATAAATCATCAGCCAATCCGACAGCGAGCTTAGCAATCGTATTTGCTGTACATGGCATGATTAAAATTAAATCGGCCCAGCGAGCTAAATGAATATGAGAGATAGCTGCTTCTTGCTCCACATCCATTAGTACTTGATAAACAGGATGACCAGAAAGTGCTTGCAAAGTCATCGGCGTAATAAAACATGCACCGCTCGCTGTCAGCACAACGCGCACTTCTGCACCTTCTTTTCGCAATAACCGAATCAACTCTGCACTTTTATATGCTGCAATACTACCTGTGACGGCGAGTAATATTTTTTTGGGGAGTAGAGATTGTGGCATCATAGGTTCCTCAGCGCTATACTTTCAACATTCTGTATTGTATATTACGCAGCATACAATAGAACAGGACTTGATCATGAGACAAGTACCTCAGTATTTGATTATTGGCAATGGCCGCGTGGCGCGACATTTTCAGCATTATTTTTCGCTGTTAAAGCTTACTTTTTTGCTCTGGAACAGGCAAGAGTCCACTACAAAATTAAGGGACAATCTTAAACGATCTTCACATGTTTTATTATTAATCAGTGATAAAGCTATTGAAAATTTCATTACCCAACATCTTCCAAGCTCCAAGGCCATTCTCATTCATTTTTCAGGTAGTTTGATTACAGAAAAAGCCTATGGCTCCCACCCATTAATGACTTTTAAAGATGATTTATATACTTTAGAAACATATCAGTCCATCCCATTTATTCTAGATCATAATGCACCAGCATTTGAAATACTATTTCCTCAATTAACTAATCAGCATTATCGATTACATCAATCATTAAAAGAAAAATATCACGCACTCTGTGTATTAAGTGGCAATTTCAGTTGTTTATTATGGCAAAAATTATTTTTTTCTTTTGAGGATGAATTCAATCTACCCCCCAATATCATCCATGCTTATTTACTTCAACAAACGCATAATCTCATCAGCAATTACCGAAATGCCTTAACAGGCCCTTTAGTTCGTCATGATTTTAGCACTATCGATAAAAATTTAAATGCTCTCGCATTGGATCCTTATCAACAAGTTTATCAAAGCTTTGTTTCCTGTTATCAACAATTGAAAAAAGAAGGCCAATATGAATAGTTTAGAATTTTACCAAAAGAAAGTGAATCAAGAAAAAATTACCATGGTGACTTGTTATGATTATACCAGTGCCCGTATTTTATCAGGAACCAGCATAGATTGTTTGCTTGTAGGCGATTCCGCTGCCATGACTATGCATGGTTTTAAAGATACCCTTTCAGCAACCATTGAAATGATGTGTTTTCACACGGCAGCAGTCCGTCGCGGAGCTGGTAATAAATTTATAATTGGCGATCTGCCATTTTTAAGTTATCGCAAGTCTCTTAGTAAAAATGTTTCAGATGCGCAGAAATTAATGCAAGCTGGTGCACATGCCGTGAAACTTGAAGGAGCGACTGGCAACCTATCATTCATCCATCATTTAACAGAATCTGGGGTTCCAGTGATGGGTCATCTCGGCTTAACCCCACAATTTATTCATACATTAGGCGGATACAAAGTGCAAGGCAAAACAGAAGAAAGCGCCAAACGCATCAGAGAAGATGCGCTTCAATTACAAGAAGCTGGCTGCTTTGCCCTAGTTCTAGAATGCATCCCCAATACAATTGCAAAAGAAATAACACAATTATTATCCATACCTACAATTGGTATTGGTGCAGGACTTTTTACTGATGGTCAAGTTCTTGTATTTCAAGATTTATTAGGACTCAATCTCGATTTTAAACCTAAATTTGTAAAATTTTTTGCAAATGGACATGAACAATTCAAAAAAGGGATTGAAGCTTATGTTGATTCAGTAAAAGCAGGAGAGTTTCCACAACATGAACATTGTCACTAACATAAACGAATGGCTATTGATTCGAAAACAGTTGTCTGATAAAACCATTGGCTTTGTCCCCACCATGGGTAACCTACATGCTGGTCACTTAAGTTTATGCGAACGCTCACAATCAGAAAATGAAATAACAATAGTAAGTATTTTTGTTAATCCCACTCAGTTTAATGAATCAAAAGATTTTTCTAGTTACCCACGCACGTTTGATCATGACGCTCAGCTTCTCGCTTCGCAGCAAATTGATTTTCTATTTCTTCCTGACATACAAGCCATGTATCCTGATAATTATAAAATCCAACTCACCGAAACTGAGCTGAGCTTAGAATTAGAAGGCGCATACCGACCTGGCCATTTTAATGGAATGTTGACCGTTGTATTGAAATTATTGATGCTGATGCGGCCCAGCCGCGCTTATTTTGGTGAAAAAGATTATCAACAGCTATTACTTGTCAAAAAAATGGCTGAAGCTTTATTTCTGTCAACAGAAATCATCGGCTGTCAAACAATAAGAGCAGAGGATGGCTTGGCTTTAAGTTCCAGAAACTCGAGGCTAAATCAATCACAACGGCAGAAAGCCACTCATTTTCCGATGTTATTAAAAAGCAAACAAGCTACGATTGAAATCGCCAATCAATTAGAAACTTTAGGTTTTATAGTTGATTATATTGCAGAAAAATGGCAGCGACGTTTGGGGGCTGTTTGGCTGGATGACGTGCGACTAATTGATAATGTCGTTATTTAAACTTCTAATTTAGATGCCTACTTATTGGTGATACATGATAACTAGCAAGGGGCAACGAGCGCATTGCGGCGCATACGGGATAAGAATACGTTAATGGCGCCATGGTATCCTTATTGATGTAGCAATACAAAAACGAGGCAGTGATAGCGATGAGTAATACACACAGAAAAACAGAAACAGCTCATTGGATGCAAGCCCACATCAACCTAATTAGAACTGCAAAAACACCGGAAGATGCCACCACACATGCTCATCAATTGCACCAGCTTGAAAAAGCAACCTCAGCTCAAGAGCAGCGAGCCCGTATCGATAGAAACAACGAATTAAGAAAACTTATTGAATTTAAAGGGAAATTTCCCACTACACCTAAGAATTTGCCTGGGGAAAAGGCAGCGCCTACTAAAAGAGCACCCTCACCTTCCTCAACCAAAAGTGTGATAGAAAAATTCACTAATAATGTGATAGATACGAAAGCATTCACTGCACGTACACCTACACCTACAAAATCAGAAACACCAATGGCGCCCTTTTTGCCATTACAGCTATTGCAGTGGTTCGTTAGTGGCATCATATCGCTATTGAGTAAACCGCAAGCGCCAGTCCTCATGAAAGATGGCATTCTCCAGCAGCCGCACAGAGAACACAACCGCCCTCGTCTGCGCCACTAGGTGTATAATGAAAGGTAATCTCTTCAAGGAGGATTTGCCCCATGAAAGCACATCTTGCCGTCATTGTTGGATTATTCGCTTTATCAGCATGTAGCACCGTTTTCGCTTGCTGCGACTCTCAAGCTAACACCGCTTGCGAGAGCTGCCAGAGCGACGCGTACGACGCCGTACAAAGCCCCTGTCAGTGCACCGACCCTCGCGCGGGCGAAAACCCTTGCCTTAGTCGCCATGAGTTCTGCGAAGCGTTTGGGAATGTGGGGGCGAGGTGAGCATCACTATAAGATCTTCAATTATTTATTCGACCTCTTCAAGTGGCCAACCAACACAGGCATTATCGCCCCAATAAAACCTGGCAAGATTTGACCATTATGAACATCAAACGTACTAACATATGGATTAGATGAGTTTGTTGCGAGCGCAACAACTAAATTATATTTGAAAAAATAAATCAAAAACAATGAGAATCCCGGGGCAAGACCGTCATGAGAGACAACATAACCATAAGTTGGTATAACATGCGTTGTCACGCCAAGCGCATATTTGGCATGATTATACTTACCATTGCTTATGCCATTTAATAGCATATCTACTCCCATTTTATCCAACAGTTTCCCTTCAAAAATAGCGCGGTACCACATTGCCAAAGCTGCGGTATTTGCAATCATACCTGATGCAGTTGGACCAAAAACGTTATATGCATTGTTTAAACTATATGCAATGTAATGCTTTGCGCCAGGAACAACCACTTTTGTTTTATTTTTAAACGCTAATTGCATCTCATTACTTCCTGCTACACTAATATATCCAGTAGCCATATTCTTCAATGCTTCTGCAGGTATTAAGCCATTATTTGCGTAATAAATATTTTGCAGACCAGCTTTATGCCAAAGTTGCCTAAAAACTGTCGGCATTTCTTGTCCAACAATTGTTCTGATTACAACCCCAAGAAGCAAATAGTCTGTATTGGTATAACTCCATTTCCCAGCCGCTCCTGGTTTAAAATAAAATGGTCTTTTCATTGCAATGTCTAACAATTCATCATCAAGCCAAACATGCTTTGGATTAACTATAAATTTATTTTTAAATATCGATGAATTAACATCTTCCGGAACACCACTTGTATGGACCAACAATTCTCTTATGGTAACTACAGTCAAGCTCGGATAGCGAGATACTACACCTTTTAGCTCTCCTTTATATTGATCTGCAATTTTACCCAAGGTCTCGTTCTCTTGAATCTTGCCAGATCGAACTAAATCTAAAATTGCCATTGCAGTAAATGATTTTGTAATGCTACCGGTAATAAACAACGTATTATTTTCTATCGGCAGAAAGTCACTCATGTCTCTAAAGCCAACTGCAACGGTTTGCAGTGGTTGTCCTTTAAATCCATAAGTTATTACGGCACCAGGAATGTTATAGGAATAAATCAAGTTTGTTAGTATTTTCTTTACTGCAGCACGTTGCTGGCTAATCTGCACCGGGTTGATTGTATGCGCATATCCGAGACAAAAAATACCCCACAAAATTAACCCTATCGCACCTTTCTTAAATAGATTCATTTTTAATCTTTATTAATTACAACTACCGTCTCAAAAAGGCAGCAGCTGTTTCAGGGTCAACGATATAACTATTCAGTTCACACGTTAGCGATAATTCTGAAGATGTACTGAGATAGGTTTTCCATTTTTTAAATCCAATCTTAGTAAGCATTTTGTTTGGCATAGGATTGGATGAGCGAGGCTCGCATAAAATTATTTTCAAATTAAATATTTTATAGAACTCAAGAGCAGCCATACAAAATAGCTTCGCCCCATACCCTTTCCCTCTATATTCAGCATCCCACATATGCAAGTGTATATTAGCAATTTCATTTTTTAAAATATCTCTTACTACATTATAACCAACTGGTTTATTATCAATCAGCCAAGTCATGTAATAGGATTTCACCTTTTCCAAAGGGGAATGACAAATAGTTTGCAGAAAGTTGGTAAATTCTGTTCGTGAAGATAATTTATTTTTGTCAGCACCCATTTGAATAAGATTTTCGTCTGTGTTTTTAAGCCAATAATCGACAATATGAGAAATATCTTCTTCTTGCAATGGACGTATCGAGAGAGTTGCCATGGGTTACCTATCATTATTCTCTAAAATGAACAAATAAGCGGCGATTATGGCATAAAACTTGCTTTCAAAGAAGAAACGCATCGTCTCGCATGAATACACGAGACCCAGAAGCACCCTCTAGTCACACGATCGTCCCTGGATTCCACCGATCCATCCCCCCAAAATTTGTATTGGCGCCGTCAGAAAAATTGATTAGAATGCTTGTTTGTGCTAAGCCGTTTCGCTGTTCTTTCTATAAAGGGTATTGGGATTATGTTTAAAAAATTGCGTGGTTATTTTTCAAGTGATTTATCGATCGATTTAGGAACAGCGAATACACTCATCTACGTGCGCGGTAAAGGCATTGTGTTGAACGAGCCGTCTGTTGTCGCGATCCGGCATGGTCAGCATGACAACAGCAATAAGCAAGTCGTCGCTGTCGGTAGTGAAGCGAAGCTCATGCTAGGCCGTACGCCCGGCAATATCAGCGCCATTCGGCCGATGAAAGATGGCGTCATCGCCGATTTTTCTATTACGGAAAAAATGCTGCAATACTTCATTCGCAAAGTACATGCCAGCCGCCTCTTGCGCCCAAGCCCTCGCGTGCTCGTGTCGGTCCCTTGCGGCTCAACGCAAGTGGAACGTCGCGCGATCAAAGAATCGGCGATTAGTGCCGGCGCGCGCGAAGTCTTCTTATTGGAAGAACCGATGGCAGCTGCGATGGGTGCTGGCATGCCAGTGGAAGAAGCTAGAGGATCGATGGTGGTCGATATCGGTGGTGGCACAACAGAAGTCGCTATCATCTCTCTAAATGGCATTGTGTACTCCGCCTCTGTTCGTATTGGCGGCGATCGCTTTGATGAAGCGATTGTTGGCTATGTGCGTCGCAATTATGGCATTTTAATTGGCGAAGCAACGGCTGAGCGCATCAAACAAGAAATTGGCGTTGCTTATCCTGAAAACCAAATGATGCAAATGGAAGTCCGCGGCCGCAATCTTGCCGAAGGTATTCCCAGGAGCTTCACCATTTCCAGCAACGAAGTGCTGGAAGCCTTGCAAGAGCCTCTCTCTGGTATCTTGGGCGCGGTACGTGCGGCATTAGAGCAAGCGCCGCCCGAACTCGCAGCGGATATTGCTGAACGTGGCATGATTTTAACTGGTGGCGGCGCATTGCTGCGTAATATTGACCGCTTGTTCATGGAAGAAACAGGTCTACCGGTAACCGTTGCCGATGAGCCGCTCACTTGTGTCGCCCGTGGTGGTGGCCGTGCGCTAGAACTCATCGAAACGACAGGTGCGGATCTTTTATTGAAGGAGTAGGGTTATTCGCTCCTTATTTAAATCACAATCACAACCTGGGTTACGTACCTTTTTACTTTTGTGCCTGGCCTTCCTGCTAATGGTCTTGGACAGGCACTGGGCCCCTTTTACCGAAATACGCGCACTACTGAGTGTGCCACTCGTACCGCTAGAATACGTCGTCAACGCCCCCTCGCGGCTGATGGATGAATTCAAAAATACCCTGACCACTCACAATAAATTGGTGAAAGACAACTTGCGCTTGCAAGCAAGCAATTTGCTACTCAACGCGCAATTGCAACGCTTATTAGCCATTGAAGCTGAGAATCGATACCTGAAATCCCTCTTGCAATCCGCACGTGAAGTTAAAACCAGAACGCTCATCGCCGAAATTATTGCGATCGGTACCGACCCCTTTACCAATCAACTGGTCATTGATAAGGGTAGTCACGATGGCTTATATAACGGGCAACCTGTGCTTGATGCGACCGGTGTGATGGGGCAAGTCATGCAAGTGGGCCCGCTCACCAGCCGCGTGTTGCTGATCAATGATCCACGTAGTGGGATTGCCGTACAAGATAGCCGCAATGGCATTCGTGCAATTGCCTTAGGCGAGGGTTATTCGGATCGATTACGGTTGGCTTATACAGCCAAAACGATGGATATTCGCTTAGGCGATACCTTTATCACCTCTGGCTTGAGCGATCATTACCCAGAAGGCTATCCGGTTGGCAAAGTCATCAGCTTAACCCGAGATCCGACGCATGCTTTTGCAACGATTTATTTACAACCGAGCGCTCACTTAGACAGTAGTCGCGAAGTGTTATTGTTATGGTATCAACATAATGCGTAGTTCGTTCACGATTATCGCAACACTGTTTATTGCCTTTGTGTTGACCGTGGTTCCGATGCCAGATTGGGCCAGTTGGATGCGGCCGGCGTGGCTGCTCATGGTACTGATGTTTTGGAGCATCAATACGCCTGATCGCGTGGGCGTTGGGGTAGCCTTTCTTGTGGGCTTGATCTTAGATTTGATGAATGGCGGGCTCGTGGGCGAGCATGCGATGACTTTCACCGCAATGATTTATCTCACTTCTAAATTCCATTTACGTTTACGCATGTACACTTTTTTACAACAGGGTGCCAGTGTATTTCTTTTTGTGTTAGCCTATGAGTTAATACGCTATTGCATACAAGGATTTATTGGAGAATTACCGATGAATCCCTTGTACTGGCTGTCGTCTGTCACGAGTGTTTTATTTTGGCCTTGGATTTTTGCGCTCCTGCGCGATTGTCAGCGGTGGTTTGAGAGGGCTTAACCTCCATGAAACGTCTCAGTGCACATCTCCAAACAATCGGCCTGCCGATTTTGGCGGTAGTGGTGGTGTTTATAGCCGCCATTGTCATTGCCATGCCTTTTTTAAATGACTATTTAGCCAAGCATCGCCAAGATTTTGAAAAATTAGCCAGCAGCTACGTACACGAACCCATCCAGATTGGCTCGGCACACATGTCATGGGATCAGTATTCCCCAGCCATTCGTTTCGATAATGTCATCGTCTCAGATCAACTCAGCAAACAAACCATGCTGCAAATGAGCCAAGTACGCATTCGCTTAGCACTCTGGCGTAGTCTCTGGCAGCGCCAATCGGTTGTCACTGCACACATCAATCAGCTGACGCTCGGACAATGGGGCGAGCGTTTTTTCCTGCACCCGCTCACCCTAGATAACGTACGAGCCACTTTTGATGCGCGAAAAGAGTCAAGCGATTGGTTATTAGACATTCATAAACTACAGGGCGAAAATAGTGATGTTGATTTTAATGTCACAGGCCTCATTCATCTCCCGCCAAAAGCACTACCCACAGTTGACTTAACCGCAACAACAGCAGTGGCAGATGTGGGTAAACTCGCCAATTACTTCCCTATTAAAGTGATGCAGCCTGAATTGACAGCATGGCTACAGCAAGCCTTTATCTCAGGTAACGCGAGTGCAACGGCTGTATTACGTGGCTCATTGGCTGATTTTCCCTTTGATGCGCCAAAGTCAGGTTTCTTTTCTATTGAAGCGCAAGGGCATGATTTAGACTTTAGTTTTGCTCCCCATTGGCCGCATGTCCTACACGCGGAGGGCAAACTTAATTTCACCGGTCGAGTGATGCAAATTCATCTGCAACAGGGAACCCTCTCAGGTATTGCACTCGCAAACGTGCAAGGCACTATTCCCTATGTTGGCAAAGCGAAACCACAAATCTTGCATATCCAAACACCTATCGTACATACCGATCTCACGCAAGGTCTTGCGTTTGTCGCGACCAGTCCAGCGCAGAAAAAATTAGGCAAGTTATTGAAAGGGATAACACTGACAGGTCCAATAGACTGCAGATTAGGACTGGTGATCCCAGTGAAACATCCCGCTCAAACAACGGTATTGGGCAACCTCAACCTCAAACAAGCGACATTAAAAGCAGCAGAGTGGCATGTAACGTTAAGTCAATTAACCGGGCCAATTACTTTTACCGCAAACAGTGTCAGCTCACAAACCATCACTGGACTTTTATTTAATCAGCCCATTCGTCTGCAGCTTGCAACCCTTGCCGATGCAGCGCATACCTTGCAAGTTACTTTTAATGTGAATTTACAAACGAATACATTACAGCAAGCTTTAAATTTATCCTTATCTAAATGGGTGCAGGGCGGAACAGCTATCACTGGGACATTAGACTTGAGTGACCAAGCCCCCATACAAGTGCACCTCCAATCTAACTTGAGGGGGCTTGCTGTGCTGTTGCCGGGAAAGCTCGCAAAGCCTGCGGGCGCTGCCACAGTTTTTTCTGCAGACTTGATTGCAGCCGATAACTTGCCGCTCAAATTACAGGTTCAAGAGGGATTATTTTCTGCAGCTTTGGTCTTTCCACGTGACAATAATCAACTTAAATTAGATGCCATCAATTTATGGATAGGAAAGGGCATCGCACCTTGGCCGGTTGCGTCTGGGCTATTTGTTGCAGGCGAGCTTGATCAACTCGATTTCAATGATCTTAAACCTTACCTTAATAACATGGGCAATAATAGTTTCAACTTACCCCCTCTCAAAAAGCTCACAGCTCAGATTAAAACGTTAGGGTTAGGTGCTGTTGTCTTTAAAAATTTCAATATGACCCTGACACCTCTGCCTCAAGCATGGCTTGTTGCAGTCAGTGCTACGGGCACGCAAGGCAGTTTAACCATTCCCACGCCCTTTTCTGCAACACGCACGCTCACTGCACAATTTGCGCAGCTTACCCTTAACTCGCCAGGATCAACGGCGGCTGTGCATCAAGCCGCTATGCCCAACATCAAAGCCAGTGTTTTACCTAGTATTATTTTTCAAGCGAATCAGCTGACCTATGGCGATCTACCATTGGGACAAGTGGCTTTTAAAACCACCCCTACGCCTGATGGATTGAGCATCGATCAGCTCACTGTCAACTTTCCACATGCTTTATTGCAAGCAAGTGGCAAATGGGTGAATGCGAATAACACCAATCTCACGCAATTACATGGGCGTATGAGGGTGCCTCATATCACCCAATTTTTACGCGATCTGCACGTGAATGCGAACAATATCGTCATCAGCCAAGGGAGTCTAAATTTTGATTTCTCCTGGAATGACACTCCCATCGCCTTTAGCCTCGCGCATCTCCTAGGACAAGCGCATCTGAAGGTGGGGCACGGTCAAATTGTGAATCTGGGGCGAGGGAATGAAACAAAACTAGGCATCGGCCGCTTACTTAGCATTTTTAGCCTGCAAGCCATCCCATCGCATTTAATGTCAGGTTTTAGCGATTTATTCCAAAAAGGCTATGGTTTTAATTCAATTGTCGGCGATTTTAATGTCAAGAACGGTGATCTTTTTACCTCTAACTTACGCTTTGAAGGCCCTGTTGCAGGCGTCAGTGTGAAGGGTCGCATTGGACTGGTGGCAAAGGATTTCAATTGCATCATGGGCGTGACACCGTATGTCGTGACGTCCACCGTCCCAGCTGCAGCAGGCTTCTTAGGCGGCCCGGTCGTGGGCCTAGCTGCACTTGCGGTGAATGTGGTGGTATCTAAGGTGACAACAATCAACACGTATTACTATGCTGTGACAGGCCCTTGGGCAAATCCAACGTGGAAACGCATGTAGGGTAGGAAGCCCATTTAATCCCAAGGGTTGAATAACTTAACGCCAGTAGGTTCAAAATCTGCCACATTGCGAGTAACAACAATCATACCATGCACTAAAGCCGTTGCTGCGATTAAGGCATCGCGCTCGCTGCAAGGATTGGGAATATGAAGCTTGGCGCAACGCTGCGCCACTACCGTATCAACAATCAGTACACGTTCAGCAAATGAAGGTAAGACATGCGTATCAAGCCATGAACGCAGTACTGCACCCTGTGTTTGGTCTTTTCGTTCAGCCAATAGAACACCTGTTTCAAGCTCCAACACAGTGATAACAGATAGAAAAAGGCTAGTGACAGGAGCATGCTTAGCCCATGCAATAACATGAGGATGTGCTTTTCCGGATTTTGCTTTTCTCAATTCAGAGACAATATTAGTATCAAGTAAATACATTTAAGACAAATCCTCTGGTTGATGAAATAGCTTATCTAAGCGAGGCGGCTCAAAGTCAATATCACCTGCATTTGGATCAGCAAGCAACTCAACAATGTTTTTTTGCTTGACGGTAACTTCCTCATATTTCTCAATAGTTAACAATACATACTCGGGACAGCCGCGATCAGTGATATAAACAGGCCCATTTGCCGCAGCACGCTTTGCTTTGCCAACATTGTGATTGAATTCTCTACTAGAAATAGTTGTGATATGGTGCATACAGCCTCCTAATGCCAATATTATGTAGTTACGTTACTACATTTGGCATATTATAGCAACAAGCGCGCTCACTTTCCCTCAAGACAACTTGGACAGCACCCTCCGCTTAAGTGGTGTCACGAGGTCTAGCCCCACAATGCCCAATGGCAATAGATGGCTTAACACCCGCGATTTGCCCTCAAACAGGCGAGCGATACCATCAGACGCTTTGAGGCTTGCTTTGATTTGTGGCTGCATAGTTTGATGAATGGTTGCAAGTGACTGTCCCTTTGACAGCCCCTTGGCCAGCATTTCTACTTCATGCAATGCTAAATTCAACCCTTGGGCTGCAATTGGATGCAGTGTATGGGCGGCATTACCGATCAGGATGACGTTGCCCTTTACTGAGTCGCTAGCGTACACGAAAGTGAGCGGGTAATGATGGCGCATGCCAACACGCAGCAACCGCCCTAAACGATAACCAAAATGAGCTTGTAATTGGGCGATAAAATCTTGATCTGATAGAGAAAGCAAAGTTGAAATCTTTGCGTGAGGGCCTGTCCAGATCGTCGCACATTCATCCTGCAGCAAAGGCAGCATCGCAATCGCGCCGCCATCGGCCAAAAATCGCTCGTATGCGATATGTGCATGCGAGCGCGCGAGTTGCGTGCGCGTGACTAATGCTATTTGCCCGTAATCTTTTGTGGTGGTCTCAATGCCAAGCAACGCTCTCACGGTTGACTGTGTCCCATCTGCGGCAATCACAGTATTGGCTGTGAGCAGCAACGTACCAGCATCACTTTTGATGGTGAGATGACATTGATCATGATTTTGCATGAGCGCAATTAATTGCGCAGGACGATACAGTGTAACGGCCGTTTGTGCTTGCAATGCTTCCTGTAGCGCTGCTTCAACGACAGCAGCTGGAATCACATATCCCAGATTTTTACTATGCTTCAGTCGCAGTGCACCGAAATGCCGTTGATAGGAAACGTGAATGTCACGAATCGCTGTTGCATGCGGCATGAGTGTTGACCATAACTGCAAGCGCTGCAACAGCGCGCAGCTATGATCACTTAAAGCAAATAATCTCGCATCATGACGATGGAGAGCGGTTGCATCAACCACCGCTATTTTTACCGAAGGATTAGCAAGCGCGAGCGCACTTGCCGCACCGACAAAGCCGCCACCGATGATCACGATATCGAAATGTTGCATATTCATCTCACTACGATGATGTCTCATTCATGATTTTGCGTATATAAATAGCTAGCGATTCTGCTTGACCCGGTTTGAAGGGTTTAGCAAGCGTCATCATAAAACCATTTTTCTTGATATTAGTGAGTATGACAGGATCACTATGTGCTGTGCAGCAATAAAAGGGGATGCTGTAGTTTAATGATTGTGGGTTATCTTTAACGTGTTTGATGATGTCGATTCCTGTGCCATCCTGCAAGCCGTAGTCCGTTAATACCGCATCGAATGGGGTAACATCCAATATGGCAATGGCGTCCCGCACGTTGCCTGCTGTTTGCACATCAAAGTCAAATTCTGTTAGATAGCGCTGCTGAGTCATGATTGCGATAGTATCATCTTCTATTAACAACAAGCGTATGGGTTTTGGTTTTTTTGCTAGCAACGAATCAAGCCGATCACGTAAAGGTAGCACATGATTAACGTTCGCTTTCTCACCTAAGAAAGGTGCAATTTCAGCAGGCGCATCATAAACCGTTTGCAGGAGGCAAGTTTCAAATGGCAATATCACATGAAAGCTGGTGCCTTCACCTTCTTTGCTCTTAACGTCAATCTCACCGCCCATTTCTTCCACAAATTGCTTGACGATTCTTAATCCAAGCCCTGAACCGCGATAGGTCGCTCGATTTGACGGCGTGAAACGTGCGAATTTTTCATAGAGAAACTGACGTCTATCTTCTGGAATACCAATACCCGTATCTTGAATAACAAAATCAATAATTAATTGTTTATCTTGTTGACTACCCAGGGTAACAGTCAAATCAATACGCCCCTCTTTAGTAAACTTGACTGCATTGCCAATCAAATTGATCAAAATACGCAGCGTTCGGTAATCATCACCCTTCACTATGCGCGGCACATCATCAGCAACATGCGCTGCCAGTGTCAGTTTCTTCACAAAAGCGGCTGTTTTATTCAAGCTAATCACTCTGTTGATCAAAGCATGGATATCGAATTTCTTAGCAATCACTGGACTACTATCATATTCAACTTTTTCAAAATCGATCACTTCATTACAGAGCACTTCCAACTGCTCAACCGCATCCCGCATCAGGATGAGTTTCTTCCGAGCATCGTCCTCTTTCTCTCTTTCTGCCATATCAGAAAGCAGCGTCCGCACCCCACCAACGGGTGTGCGGATGTCGTGCTGCATATTTTGGATGAATTCACTTTTTAACTGGCTGGCAGCTTCGGCGTTTTCTTTGGCGCGACGGAGTTCTTCTTCGGCTTTTTTACGATCGGTGATATCCAATGAAATACCAAGTACACCAATAACATTTCCATTTTTATCAAATAAAGGTACCCGTGTGGATAGGTAGTAAACAAAATTCCCATTTTTATCTAGAAAAGGTGGTTCCTCAACATTAAATTTTGGCTTTCCAGTGGACATAACCTCCATATCATCACGTTTAAAAGCTTGGGTTTGCCAGTCTTCCCAGCCAGCAAACTCTCCCATTTGCTCATAGGTAATCCCTATAAAATCTTCAAGCTTATCCATTCCAACAAACTTCAGCGTATTTTCATTACACCCTTGCGTAATACAGTTGCGATCCAACCAATAAACATTGGCTGGCATATTGAAAATAATATTTTGGTAGTAGGCGTGTATTCCTGCTGCATCTTCAGGATGCTCCGGATTGGTTGTATAGTTGTTAAAGAGTTTTTTTAATATAGTCAATTTATTGGCTCCTTGTAACATGAAAACTACTTAACTTGCTGTTTCTAAGCCGAAACTAAATGAATTTTTTAATGCATGCATCCCAGGATGCAGCGAATTATATACTCTACTGTCTCCGCTTGACAATAATGTTTAATTAAATGTTTAATGCATCCAGTAAAACACACGCATCCAAACATGAATCAATCATGCCAAAAATTATTATACGTCAAGCAGATCAGCAAGAATTGAAGATGATAATGAACTGGGCCGCTCAAGAAGGCTGGAATCCTGGTAAATATGATTACATATCCTATTTCTCTATGGGACCGAATGCTTACCTTCTTTTATGTTATGATGACAAGCCAGTTGGTTCTATTTCTTTGGTCCAATACTCTAAAGAACTTGCTTTTATTGGACTTTTTATTATAGATCCCATATATCGGTCACAAGGTTTGGGAAAAATGTTATGGCAAGAGGCTCTGAAGCGCCTTGAATATTGCGCCACTATTGGTCTTTATGCAGTGCCAGCACAAGTTAGTCGATACTGCACTGCAGGCTTTAAAGAGGGCTACCTTAATCAACGTTGGAGCAAAAAGATAATATTAGACTCCCCAATAACCAATACATTCAGCATGATATTTGCAGCATATTTTAGCTTGGAGTATGTCGCCGATGCCGATACTATTGCAATGTTCAAAGGGGAGGAACCAGAAGATAAAGGAGAAAACTGTTATGGATTAGCTAGTCTTGAAATAGGGTGACCCATGAACACTTCATCTCTTGGCAAAGGAAATAGATTTGATTTTGAAAAAAATTTTCTAGTTAATAACTATATAGAAAAGATAGCAAAAGAATACCCGCACATGACGGCTGTTCGTTACGGTAGCGATATTATTAATTATAAAAATTTAAATGAGAAAGCCAACCAGATTGCAATATATCTAATACAAGAGGAAAATGTTGCTTCTGGCGATATTATCGGAATTTGCTTTTATCCTTGCATTGAACTGATTATTTTTATTCTCGCAATCCTTAAAGCTGGCGCAACATACATACCAATAGATATTTCTTATCCAAGAAACTATACGAAATTCATCTTAAATGATGCCAATCCTAAAATTATTATTACAAACACATCATTTGTTTTTGATGAGAAAAAAACTATAAACACAGAATCAATTCCTTATGCACATTATTCAAAAGAAAACTTCCCTACCAATCTAACGCCAGATTCACCACTATACATAATATACACTTCCGGGAGCACAGGAAACCCGAAGGGGGTCATCATCTCGCACAAAGCCGCAAACAATCATATGTTATGGATGTGTGATTACTTTAATTTCAATATGAAAGATAAATTTATATTAAAAACACCATTAATGTTTGATCCTTCCGTCTGGGAAATCTTTGTGCCACTTTTTATTGGAGCTGAACTAGTTGTTTCTCCACAAGGAACTTACCTCGATACTAATTTACTTATCGATCTTATCGTTAGGCACAAAATTACTGTAATTCAATTTGTGCCTATCTTTTTGAAAAAAATACTCGAAAACGAAAGAATAAAATCTTGCATCTCTTTAAAAAAGATATTTGTTGGCGGAGAAACTTTGCCAGCTCAAACAAAAGTATTATTTTTTGAAAAACTCAAATCACAATTAATAAATTTATATGGACCAAGTGAAACAACCATTGATGCTACTTCACATATTGTTCAAAATGAACTTGAAAATCTCAACGTAAACTATATAGGAAAGCCAATTTACAACACCCAATTATTCATTTTAAATGAGGAAATGGAGAATTGCGCTATTGGTGAAGAAGGAGAACTTTATATAAGCGGGGATAGCTTGGCAATTGGATATTTAAATCAACCAGGGCTCACACGGAGAAGCTTTTTAAAGAATCCCTCCCCCCCTAGAGAAATAATGTATAAAACAGGAGATATCGTAAAATGGGCTAGAAATGGCTTAATTGAATACGTCTGCAGAAAAGATAAACAAACAAAGATTAATGGTGTGAGAGTGGAAATAGATGCCATAGCTTCCAAAATACTAGAAGATAAAGATATAGAAAATTGCACTATTCTCAAAGAGGAGGAAGGATCTTATTCTTATTTAACTTGTTGCATCACCTTGAAAATAAAAAAACAAATTGATATTGCCGCCATAAAAAAGCAAATTGAGATTTTTTTTCCAAGAATAATGGTTCCAAGAAAATTTCATGTTTTTGAAAAATTACCCCTACTACCAAATGGCAAGGTAGACAATAAAAAGATAGAAGAGATTTTGCAAAAAAACAAAAGCAATCAACCGCACCCCCCTGCAAAAAGCAGCAGTATACAAAAAGATCTATTAGAGAAATGCCAGCATTTACTAAATAATGATTCAGTTGATTTGGATGATGATATTTATGATAGCGGCATAGATTCCTTGCTTGCTATTACTTTAATGGAATATTTTGAGCAAAAACACAAAGTATCACTTTTAATACACGAAATGTTATCCCACAAAACAGTCAGGGGGCTCTCTAATCTATTGATTGAAAAATTAAATCATTCGCATACTAAAAAAATATATGATAAAGATAAAGCGATTATTTGTTTAAAAAAAACGGGCCATAAAACACCACTTTTTCTTATCCATCCTATTGGTGGAACTGTATTCTGGTATAATCATTTAATTAAATATTTTGACCCTGACAGGCCACTATATGCCATACAGGATCCAGGTCTCGAATCGGAAGAATATTTCTTTAAAGATTTACATGAAATGGCTGAATTATATTTTTCTTACATCCAGCAAGTTCAACCCGTTGGCCCTTATATTATTGGCGGAGCATCTTTTGGTAGCACTGTCGCAATAGAAATTTGCCAAAATTTAACTAAAAAGGAAGTGGTTGTCATTCCCATGTTAGACGGTTGGGGGGTTTATCCTGGGGATTTGAAAGATGAAAATTACTTTCAAAATTCGATGCAGAGACAGCAACGTGATTGGGCTGATAAATTCAATGCTTTTGGTTATAAAGAATTTAATAAGATATTTACTATGCAAAAGCACCGCCTGGAATTATTGTACAGTTACAAAATGAAAAAAATACATCATCATTTACTCCTGTTGAAATCAAAAACAATTATGGACATATTTCAATCAATAGATGCTCATGATAACCATTGGGGTCAATATTCTACTTTTGATCATTTACGGATAGTTGAAGTCAATGGAAGCCATGAAACGATGTTTCAACATCCTTACGTAAAGAATCTTTCTCAAAAATTATCCTTGTTATTAAAAGAATTTGAAAACGAAAATATTGGAAAAAATCAATAAACAATCTAGAAGCTGTCTCAAAAATAGAATAAAGCAAACGGGCACTCTATGAATTAGCAGATATACACTTAATGCCACCTTAAAAAGGCTATTCATATTAAATGAAGAGATGTAATA
>Ga0207129_1031_pt1 | contig 37891 bp, 49 predicted proteins | sample Alteio_BWMinHeat_15_FD_153517 | JGI IMG/M metagenome (GOLD analysis project Ga0207129, IMG submission 153517) | Enriched cells from forest soil in Barre Woods Harvard Forest LTER site, Petersham, Massachusetts, United States -... | ecosystem: Environmental > Terrestrial > Soil > Temperate forest >... | reverse complement strand
TTAAAACGCCTCATGATCCCCCTTTATCTTCAAAATAAAAACATCGCAGTAGGAATTTTTGTTGCAGTTTTGTTTTTGCTCTTCATGCCGTTTCCTATTTTGGCATATTCTGTAATCTTTGCAAATTTGTCCGAATCATTTTCAGTGCTTTTTGTAATCTCAACTATTACGGTTTCGCTTCTCTATATTGCAGCAATTATAGAGGTAAAAAAAGGGCTATCACTTGGTCTCAGACATGCAGTACTTGGTCCTATAGGCAGTTTCATCATTGTCATAGGTTTTGCAGCTGGGATTTTACAAGCAAAAAGTAGCACTGCAGTAATGTGGAGAGGAAGAACATATTCAATGGTAGATCAAATCCAAAATTCAATAAACTTGTAGAGGAAGGATTATAGATGAACCATCTATACTTTTAGTCCTTGGATAAGACAACTGCCATTTTGGGTGGCATTTATGGCGTAATTGTAATATCATTGGTCTTTGTTTTTTTTATTTCGCCACAAAAAACTGATCTTATGAATGGTTCTATGAACACAAATTATTTTGATCAGATTTTATCTAAAAATTCTGAAATGTCTCTTGCTGATCTTTTTGCAAAATCTGATGATGGTGTAGTACAAGTAATTGTTCGCACGTCAAACGATACATCCGGTGGTCGTGATCTTGGATCAGGAATTGTATATGATCTAAATGGTCACATTATAACAAATAACCATGTTGTTAAAAATGCCACAAAAATTACAGTAACATTTCATGAAGGAGAATCATACACAGCAACAATTGTAGGTACAGATCCCTTTGCAGACTTGGCTGTCATCAAGATAAATGCAGATCAATCAGTTCTACATCCACTGATTCTAGGAGATTCATCAAAATTACGTATTGGAGAACCGGTAGCAGCAATAGGAAGTCCTTTTGGTCTTAGTGGTTCAATTACATCAGGAATAGTTAGTCAGGTAGGAAGGCTATTGGAAACTCCAGATACTGCTTTATTTTCAATACCAGATGTAATTCAAACAGATACTGCAATAAATCCCGGAAACTCTGGTGGACCATTACTTGACATGCAAGGACGAGTGATAGGAATTAACACTGCAATACAATCTGGCACTGGTGAGTTTTCCGGCATAGGATTTGCAATTCCCTCAAATACAATTAAAAAAATCGTTCCTGCCCTTATACAAAATGGACATTTCAAGCACCCATGGATTGGAATATCTGGCATTAGCATTGACCCAGATTTGGCCAGTGTTCTCAGATTACCTGTATCAAGCGGATTTATGATTCAAAATGTTGTAATGGAAAGTCCAGCAGGAAAAGCAGGTCTTCACGGTTACACCAATACAACTACTGTTGATGGTACAAAATACAAGATAGGTGGCGACATCATCGTAGGTATTGATAACAATCAAGTACGAAAGCTTGAAGATATTCTGAATTATCTACAAGAAGAAAAATCAGTTGGGGATAAAATAACTTTAAAGATCCTTCGCAACGGTCATACAAGCAATTTTGATTTGATTCTAGAAGAAAGACCCAATCAAAATCAACACTAATACAAGAATAAATACCACTGCCATTAGCTAATTCAACTATTGAGCAAACTTACCTTAATTTCTGACGCGTTAAATAGAGTTATTGATAATAAAGAAATTTCAAAGGAGGAGGCTTACCAAATTTATGAGGAATCGCAAAATACTCCCCTTGAACTCTACAAAACATCACAAATTTTAAGAAACAAATACAAAGGAACCCACGTTACGTATTCAAGAAAAATCTTTTTCAATTTAATTAATCTCTGTAGGGACACATGTTCATATTGTACTTACAAATCAGAACCAGACCAATCAAAGAGTTCTATGATGTCAAAGCAGGATGTACATAACCTTGCAAAGATTGGAAAAGATCACAAATGTACAGAGGCATTATTTGTTACAGGAGAGAGACCAGAGCAGAAATACCAAGAAGCAAGAACATGGCTTAAAGAAAATGGTTTTGCAAGTACTGCTGAGTACCTGATTCATGCATCAGAAATTGCTCTCAGTGAAGGACTTTTCCCTCATACCAATGCAGGAAACCTTACAAAATCAGAAATGAATGAACTTAAAAAAACTAATGTAAGTCTTGGTCTTATGCTAGAAAATTCTAGTTTGCGCCTCTCACAAAGTGGCATGCCGCACGAGTCTGCCCCAAGTAAACACCCTAAAGCAAGATTTCGGGTTCTAAAAGATGCAGGTGAACTTGGCATCCCAATTACTACAGGAGTTCTCATTGGAATTGGCGAAACTGCTTTTGAGATAATTGATTCAATCTACGCCATAAAAGAGATTCATAAAAAATATGGTCATGTCCAAGAAATCATTTTACAAAACTTTCAACCAAAATCAGATACCATGATGAAAAATGTTCCATCTCCAGAAGAAAAATATTTCAAAACACTCGTTGCACTTGCCAGAGTAATTATGCCGGAAATGAACATACAGGTTCCACCAAACCTTTCACCAGATTCCTATACTAGTTTTCTATCTGTCGGAATCAATGATTGGGGCGGAATTTCTCCACTAACTCCTGATTATGTAAATCCCGAATTCTCTTGGCCCTCCATAGATACAGTTACAAAAAATTCACTTAAAGCAGGATTTGAGTTAAAAGCAAGACTTCCAGTCTATCCAGAGTTTTTTTCATTTGTACACCCAGATCTTAAATATAAAATATCAGAATACACAGATTCTGAAGGATTTGTAAAAATGGAGCGTCAAAAATGACTGTTCAAACATCACTGTTTGATTCTCTGTTAAGACATGCTGATCCTCTAATAGTTGAAACTTTGGATAGAGCTCTTGCTGAAAAGGAAATTTCAGTAGAAGAATCAACAAGACTGTTTTACGCAAAGGGAATAAACTTCCACCTTATTGGCATGGTTGCAGACGAGTTAAGGAAAAGAAGAGTTGGCGATGTTGTCACTTATGTCATAAACAGAAACATCAATTTTACAAATGTTTGCATAAAACAATGCGGATTTTGTGCATTTAGTAGGGATTTTCGTGAGGAGGAGGGATATTTTTTACCTACAGAGGAAATCGTAAGACGTACAAGAGAAGCAAGGACGCTAGGTGCAACCGAAGTTTGTGTGCAAGCAGGTCTGCCTCCTGACATGGATGGAGAAAATTATGAGAACATATGCAAAGCAATAAAAAATGAAGTCGCTGACATTCACATTCATGGATTTTCACCAGAAGAAGTACTGTATGGTGCAACAAGATCGAACATACCAATCAAAGAATATCTTTTACGACTAAAAGAAGCAGGTGTCAATTCACTTCCCGGAACAGCGGCAGAAATTTTGGATCAAAAACTTCGCGACCGGATTTCTCCTGGAAGAATAAGTGTCAAAAACTGGATCGAGGTAATTAAAACAGCTCACAGACTAGGGATTCCTTCAACAGCTACTATCATGTTTGGTCACTTGGAAACTCCAGAAGACAGAGCTAGACATATCGGTTTGATTCGCGAAATTCAAAAGGAGACTGGCGGTTTTACAGAATTTGTTCCATTGAATTTCATACATAGTGAGGCTCCAATGTACAAAAACAATCTACATGTTGGAATAAAAAATGGTGCTGATGGAAATGATGTACTCTTAATGCATGCAGTATCACGTATAATGTTAAATAATTACATAAACAACATTCAAACTTCTTGGGTTAAAGAGGGCGGAAATATGTCACAGCTCTTGCTTATGTGGGGAGCAAATGATTTTGGTGGAACGTTGATAAATGAAAGCATATCCACAGCGGCAGGAGCAAAACATGGACAGCTTCTTAAACCAAAAGAGATTAGAAGTTTCATAAGACAGATTGGCAGAATTCCAGCACAAAGAACTACCTCATATAAAATAATACAGACATATGAAACTAAAGAAAAAGAAGATGTTTTGGATAAAGTTGAAAATACATCACAATTTGGTTCTTATCATGAATTAATCAAGATGGACAAATATAGGTACAAAAATAGGCGAAACTAGTTGTCAGTTTGTGAGAAGGTACTCTCAAAGGCTAAAAGTCTACATTTGGACGAGTGTGAGACATTCTTTGTAGAAAGGAAAATCACAACAATAAGAATAACAGATTCAGAAATAGCTGAATTAAAACAAAACCAAGAAAGAGGACTTGCCGTACGAATCATACATGAAAAAAGAATTGGTTCTGCCAAGACTACAAATTTTGAAAATGATATAATTGAAAAAGCATTACAATCAACATCTCTTGTTAAACCAAAAAATTTCTGGAAGTCTTTACCTTTTGCCACAAAATTTCCCATAGTTGAAAAAACTTTTGATAAAAAGCTTGCAGAGATCTCCGGAATAGAAGCATCAGATATTGCACAGGAGATGATCAATGCCGCCAAACAGCAAAAGATTACAACAATTTCTGGATCTTTGAATATTGTTTCTGAAAATATTGAAATTGCCAACAGTAACGGATTAAATTGTACTGACAAGGCAACATACATTGCTGGAAACATTAACGCAGATTCAGATTATGGTATCACGCCAGTAAGCGGTGTTGGTGCAATTTCTTCTAGGACTATTAACAATTTTTCTGCCGAAACAGTTGGAAAGGATGCTGCAGAAATGTGCATAAACTCTATAAATCCAGAAAGTTGTCAATCTGAAACTTATAGTATTATTTTTGAACCTTATGCAATTGGAGAAATGCTTGCTTTTGTTTTTTCTTCAAATTTTAATCTAAAAACATATTCAGAAAAAAGAAGTTGTTTTGTAGATAAGCTTGGCAAAAACATAGCCACTGAAAATTTTAATCTAATAGATGATCCACATCATCCAGAAGGAATCGGTAGCAAGCCCTTTGATGATGAGGGAGTTCCCACTTTACCACGACACCTCATAAAATCAGGTATCTTTACAAATACATTTTCTGACTCATTTTATGCGTTCAAAGAAGGCACGGAATCTACAGGAAATGCAAGTAGAATGGGTTCCCCTATGGGCAGAAACGCACAGCCAATCCCCTTTCCATCACCACACAACCTAAGGATAGACGGCAGGGGTGAAACAAAGGACGAGATAATAAAAAATACAAAAAAAGGATTGCTTGTAGGAAGACTCTGGTATACATATCCAGTAAATCCAGAGCGCGGTGACTTTTCTTGTACAGCAAGAAGCGGAATCAGAATAATAGAAAACGGGATTATTAAAAATCCAGGCAAATCAGTCAGAATAGTACATAATCTTACAACATTATTACAAAATGTTTCAGCTATAGGAAAGGATATAAAAAATGTATTACAGTGGAGTTCACTTCCCTGCATCACTCCATCTATCAAAGTAGAGGGAGTAAAGGTAATTCCAATTTAAAGAGAAGATAAAACAAACTGGAATCCAATGCCTATCCCATATAAAATTAAAAGCATAATTCCACTTTTCAAACCAAGTTTGTTTCTGAACATAGGAATAAGTGCAATGATTGTGATTACCGTAACTAGGATCATCTGATCTTCCAAAAGTGAAGTGTTTGGAATTTTTGTTGTAAATCCTCGATATGACATAGCTGCAAAGATAGCTACTGCAAGAAGTAGTGTGTTGTTTAGAATTTTTGATCCTAAAACATTTGCCACTGCAATAGACGCACCACTTGCACCTTTACGTGCAAGAAAAATCATCGATATTTTTTCTGGCATCTCTCCAGCAATGGGACTTATTATTACGGCTAGTATAACAACCGAAACACCGCTGTCCAATGCAACGCCTCCAAGAGAATTTACAAATGGCGCCGCTCCAATGAAAATCCCAACAGTTCCTATTATGAAAAGAATCATTGAACGGCCAAAGTGTTTTTTTGACATTTTTGCCTCATGTGTCGCATGAAGTTCAGACACTAGTGCTTCATCTTTTCGTTCTTGTCTCATCTCACGGAATGCAAAATACAAGTATGTGACAAAAAACCCTACAAATATTATTCCATCAATTACATCATATCCATCAATAAACAATATAGCTCCAACTACAGATGTTATCACTAGGAGAATTTTATCAAGCTTGAATTGCTTTACATCAATAAATCGTTGTGGTGCTTTGGAAAGTTTTGTTGTTGCAATAATTAGCATTACTGCAAGACCAAGTGTCATCATGAAAAGATTGCTGCCAAGAGCGGAACCTAGTGCAATGCCATAAGAGCCATCTTTTGCAGCAGTTACTACAATTGCAATTTCTGGAAGTGTTGTTGCAATACTAAGAAGTGTTCTACCAACGAACTTGCCACCCCAGCGTTCTGCAAGATGCTCTGCCCCACTAGAAAGCAACCAACTGCAAAAGATTAGTTCACCTAACCAACCTAACAATAAAAGTAAATTTTCTGCCAATCTCTATTCTCTACTTTTCCAAATTATTATAGACAATTATTTGGTAGGATCATTGGTCTTTTACAATTATCATAGTCAAAGTGGACTTGATTCCATCTAATTTCCTAATCTTTGTGGTTATTGTTTCACGCAAGACTTCCATCGAATCGGCTTCCAATTCCATCAATACATCATATACTCCATAAACTGGATAAACTTCTTTGACATTTGGAATTTGGCGTAGTTCCTTTACAATATGATTTTCCTTACCAAGTTCTGCATTCATTAGTATAAACGCACTATGCATGTCTGAGTTCTCATCATCTTGAATAAAAACAAATTGAATTTGTTGAAAAAAAGCTATAACATAGCTCAAAAAAACTCCTAGTTAAGATTAATAAGGTAAGATACCGTACCAATACCGTAATATGAGAACAAGAATGACGTATATCCCAGTAGAAGTAGCAGATCAGTTTTCTGACTTTATCATTACACGAGATGAGCAAGTCCTGGATTCAGTGAAGGCAAGAGCGCGTGATTTTAGTACCATTTCACTTCTAAAGCTATTATACCAAGTGCGATGTAATCCAATGACTTTTTCTGATCTTTATATAAAATCAAACATACGAATGAAAAAATCTTTTCTTAATTATTTGCATCTTTGTGTAAATTACAGTTTTGTGACAAAAATGCCTGTAGGATCAAATATGGTTTATTCTATAACAGACAAGGGTAGGACGATGTTAGATCTTTTCATGCAGAAAAGTAATTAGTAAGAAAGAATTCACGAAGAGTGCGTTTGAATTATTTTCCAGAAGCAGAAGTATACGAAATAAAAAAAATAAAACTAAACAGCCCCATAATTCTTGCAGGATTTGTAGGAGCTGGTCTTGCAGGAACAATATCACTTGGATACATAATTGAAAAATTAAAGATGAAAGAGATTGGTTATATGCGATCCAAATATCTTCCTCCTGCTACTGTGTTCATACAAGGAAGACTACGACATCCTTTTCGTTTTTATTCAAATAAAGGCGGTACAATTTGTGCCATAATTTGCGAGATTACTTTGCAATTTGAAGGACTTTACAGTATTGCTTCTGCAATTCTGGACTGGAGTGAAAAAAACGGTTCTGATGAAATAGTTGTTTTAGATGGAGTACCAAGTAAAGAAGCACGATCAAAAAGCATTTTGTGCAGCAGAAGAAGATCTTTGTAGAATAATGGCAGATAGTGGAATCAACATGATTCCCCAGGGTTTTGTAACTGGAATCCCCGGCGCAATATTAAATGAATGCATATTACGAAAAATTCGCGGAGTTACTTTACTTGTCAAAGCAGATCCACAAAAACCAGATCCTCTTGCTGCCGCAACCCTTGTAGAAGCTGTTAATCGAGTTTATCAGACAAGTATAGACACCAAAGAGCTCAGAGAGCAAGAAAAGCAGTTAGGTGTTGATCTTAAGGCTCTCTCAGACAAATATACTGAGGCAAGAAAAGCAGAGACCAATCTTTACATGTAGTTGTATAATCTATAATATATTATATTTTGTTTATAGTAGATACAAATTCTTTTATTTCAAACACATAGAGTTGAAACCATTGGGTATTACTTACAAGGATGCAGGTATTGACATTAAAAAAATAAAACAAAGTCAAGCCACAATTGGCAGACTAATTACATCAACTCATAAGCTACAAAAGAAGATTCAGATAAAATCAGGATTTGGTCATTACGCCGGAATTGTAGAAATTCCTGGTGGAAAACTCTTGGCAACACATACTGATGGAGTAGGTACCAAAGTTGTCATATCGCAGATGATGAAAAAATACGATACAATAGGAATTGATTGTATAGCTATGAATGTAAATGACATCATCTGTACTGGAGCTGTTCCAATATCATTTGTTGATTACATAGCAGCAAACAGAAATGAACATGAAATTTTTAAAAAAATTGTTCAAGGATTGGTAAAAGGCGCAAAAAAAGCTCAAGTTCCCATAGTGGGAGGAGAGACTGCAATAATGCCAGATGTAATAACAGGAAAAGATTTCATGTTTGATCTTGCTGGAATGGTTGTAGGCATATTAGACAAACACGACCTGATTTTAGGAGACATGATAACACCTGGTGATATAATTATTGGAGTCAAAAGTAGCGGATTGCATTCTAACGGTTATTCGCTTGCAAGAAAAGTACTGCTTTCAAAATATTCTCTCAAGGACAAAATAAAGGGATCAAAAACGTTGGGAGATGTTCTTTTAGAACCAACTGAGATCTATGTCAGACCCGTACTTGAAGCTCTTGAAGACTGTGACATACATGGACTTGCACACATAACAGGCGGCTCTTTTACAAAACTATTGAGGTTGAAAAAAACAGGATATATGATAGACAACATGCCAGAGCCTCCAGACATATTTCAATTAATTGAGAACGAAGATGTAGAAAAAGAAGAGATGTACAAGACATTTAACATGGGAATTGGGTTTTGTCTCATAGCCCCAGAGGAAGAAGGAGAGCTAATTGAGAACATCTTCAAAAAACACGGTTTGAAAAGCAGGCAGATTGGTAGTATAGTAGAAAAAAAGGGAGTCTTTGTAGATTCACTTAGAATTGCTTGAAAAAAGTTAATGATTTTCTTTATGACAAGAATAATACGAATTCTTTACTCATAACAAACCATACCAAGGCATAAACAATTAGGATTTAATAGCCAATTTTGTTCTTAAAATTGATGCAAAAAACAGAAATAGTTTTTGAGACAGCATGCTTAGAAATCTCAAAGAATCTTCTTGCAATTTCCCAGCCAACAAGTAATGATGTAAAAAGAGAGATCAAAAAAATCTGTATCAAATATTCTTTAGAAAGGATTCCAAGAAACTACGAAATACTTGCAGAAGTAGAAGGGGATGATTTCATAAAACTTCAAAAGGCGTTGATACGAAAACCAGTAAAAACAGCTTCAGGAGTTGCAGTAATTGCACTAATGCCAAAACCATATGCATGTCCACATGGAAGATGCACTTATTGTCCTGGCGGAGTAGAATACAACACACCAAACAGCTACACCGGCAGGGAGCCTTCAACTCAAAATGCAATAGCAAATAATTATGATCCAAAAAAACAGATAATTGACAAGCTTGATCATTTGTTAACTTATGGTCACGATAGCTCAAAACTTGAAATTGTCATAGTGGGCGGAACATTTCTGTTTATGCCAAGAGATTATCAGACTAACTTTATCAAATCATGTTTTGATGCATTAAATGGATTTGATTCACCAGATTTAGAATCTGCCAAGAAAAACAATGAACTGGCAAAAATACGAAATGTTGGTTTTACAATAGAGACCAAACCAGATTATTGTAAAAAAGAACATGTTGATTGGATGCTTGATTATGGAATAACAAGAATAGAGATAGGAATGCAAAGTCTGCATGAGAGTGTCTATAAAATCGTAAACAGGGGTCATGACTTAAACGATGTAGTAGAATCATTTCAAATTGCAAAGGATGCAGGATACAAAATTGTATCTCATATGATGCCAGGATTACCTACTATGACTCCACAACAAGACATTGACGATTTCAAAAAGCTCTTCGATGACCCTGCCTTTAGACCAGATATGCTAAAAATATACCCAACTCTCGTTTTGGAAAACACCGGTCTTTACAATTCTTACAAAGATGGAACATATGTTCCATATTCAGATCAGGACATGATAAAAGTACTAATGGAAATTAAAAAGATCATACCACGATGGGTTAGAATAATGAGGGTACAAAGAGAAATATCATCAGATCAGATAATTGCAGGACCAAAACTTGGTAACCTACGCCAAATATTACAACAAAATCTCAAAAAACAAAACATATCATGTAAGTGTATAAGATGTAGAGAAGCTGGACTTTCAGAAGATTCCATAGATCTTAACGATATGAAACTAAACAATGAAGAATACGAATCATCTGGAGGTCATGAAGTATTTTTGTCCTTTGATGATTCTAAAGACAGAATATTTGGATTCTTGAGACTTAGAAAACCAAGTAATAAGGCACACAGACAAGAAGTAACACAAAACACATGCATTGTAAGAGAGATTCATGTTTATGGCAAATCGTTAAAGCTTGGTGAAAGAGACAAAGATAGTGTTCAACATTTAGGATTAGGTAAAAACCTAATGACTGAAGCTGAAAAAATCTCAAAAGAAGAATTTGATGCAAAAAGATTACTTGTGATTAGTGCAGTTGGCACCAGAGAGTATTATAGAAAACTAGGATATTCGATTTTAGGCCCCTACATGTCAAAGGAATTGGTATAATGGAAGAACAAAAAATTATCGGTAGAGGAACTTGGATAGACAAGCTTGCAGATGAGCTATTACAAAGAGAGAAAATGCTTGGACGTAGCACTGACTTGATAAATGTTGAAAGTGGGCTTGGAGCATCTGGGATTCCTCATATAGGGAGTCTTGGTGACGCAGTACGAGCGTATGGTGTAAAGCTTGCATTAGAAAATTTTGGATACAAGTCAGAGCTTATTGCATATTCAGACGATCTTGACGGATTAAGAAAAATTCCAGAAGGATTTCCGGAATGGTTAAAGGATTATGTTGCAAAGCCAGTCTCTTTTATTCCGGATCCATTCGATTGTCATGACTCTTATGGTGCACATATGAGCAGCCTTTTGCTTGACGGTTTGGATAATCTTGGAATAAAATACAAATTTCAGAGAGGTGTTGACACTTACAAAAACGGTTTACTAAAAGACCAGATTCACACAATATTGGTAAACAGCAAAAAAATCGGAGTAAAGATTGCAGAGCTTGTAGGGCAAGAAAAATACCAGGAATCGCTTCCATATTTTCCAATTTGTTCAAACTGTGGACGACTATACACAGCAGTAGCACATGATTATTTGGAGGATGAAAAAAAGATAAAGTACAGATGTGGTGACACCACAATCGGCTCTAAAGTTTTAGCAGGTTGCGGTCATGAAGGAGTAGCTGACATTACAAAAGATTTGGGCAAGCTTGCATGGAAGGTTGAGTTTGCTGCAAGATGGCAAGCATTTGATGTCAGATTTGAAGCATATGGAAAGGACATCATGGATTCTGTTAAGGTAAATGACTGGGTTTCAGATGAAATACTGCAATTTCCTCATCCTCATCATGTAAAATATGAAATGTTTTTAGACAAGGGTGGCAAGAAAATTTCCAAATCTCTTGGCAATGTAGTAACATCCCAAACATGGCTAAAATACGGCACGCCAAAATCCATCTTGCTTTTATTGTACAAGAGAATTACAGGCACTCGCGAAGTAGGATTTGAAGATATTCCATCGCTAATGGATGAATACAATGAACTTGAAAACATCTACTTTGGAAAGATAAAACTGGATAATGAGGCAAAAGTGATCAGAACAAAAGGTCTCTACGAATATGTAAATCTCTTGAACGTTCCAAAAAATCCCACACCTTATGTTAATTATAGATTATTGGCCCAACTTTGTAAGATATTTAGAGAAAATAGAAATCAGCTTGTGATTAAAAAACTAATAGAATATGGGACAATTAAAGAATCAAATCAGGAAATTGAAAATCTTATTAATTTAGCTGGAACATATGCTGATGATTTTGATAAACCAACAAAAGTCGAAGTACAGATGGATGAAATCACAAAAAAATCCTTAAAAGAGTTGGCAGCAATACTTTCATCGGATATCGAGGCAGAAGATTTACAAAATAGCATCTACCAAATTGCCAAAAATAACGGTGTTCAACCAAAGGACTTTTTCAAAACGCTTTACCAGATAATCTTGGCATCAGAACGTGGTCCAAAGATAGGCCCGCTTATCATGGATATCGGTAGAAAGAAAGTTGCACAGGCTCTTTTGGAGTATCTCTAATGGCACACAGTGAACATAACAGACCAAAAAGTGGAGGCATGGCATTAATTGTTGGTGGAATTTTGATCTTTATTTTCGCTCCTTCATATTTTAAACAAAATCTGGTCGAAGGTCTGGGGGCAATAATAGCTGGATTTGCCTTGGGCGGGGTTGGTTTTTACCTTACCTTTTTGAAAAAAAAGAAAAAGGCATAAAATGAAATCAAGTATAAGAGAATTGATATAAGCAGATAAAATCTGGTTAAGGAATAAGTTGAAAATAATGCTCTCCCTAAAAGTAAGGAGTCGATATTAATGGGTCTATTCGGACACTCAAAAAAACACGAAAAGGTAAGATCAGAAGAACAGATTAAAACACCAGAAGAAACACCGCAAAATGAGATAGAACAAATAAAAAACGAGGTGCGAGATGTCCTAGCTACCATTAGTACCGCAGCTCATCAATTAGAAGAGGTAAAAGTTGAATATGGTTTAGAGGTAGAAAAATTAGCAGAATCTAAAAAAGAACTAGAATCAAACAAAATTGAGATTTCGAAATTAAGATCAGAACACCAATCCATATTAGAAGAAATTCAATCAGCAAAATCAGATCTTGCTACAATAAAATCACAATATAATCTAAAAGAAGTAGAGTTAATTAAAGAAAAAATTGAATCGACAAATGATGAACTATCTAAAATAAATTCCAAAAAAAATAACTTCATGTCAGAGTTAGATGAAATACAACATAAAATTGAATCAGCAAAAACAGAATTTAATGAAATAAATTCAAAGATCACAAATGGAAAATCTGAGATTAGTTCTTTGCAGTATCAACAAGAAGTAAAGACAAAGGAAATCGCGCATATAAAAAAGGAACTTGAGTTCATAGAAAAAGAATTAGCAAGTGTTGGAAAGGAATTCGAGGGAAAGAAAATAATGGAAGCCGCAGGCACTGTTGTTGCATCAATGAATGCAAGATATGAGACTATGAAAAAAGAACTAGAAATAATAAAAATTGCACATACGAGATTAAAAAATGAATATGAAACTACTAAAAAAGAGTTAGAGTCTCTTAAAAGTAGCTATAAAAAATTAACCTAAACTTTTTAACATATATCAGTGACAGATATCCATTGAATGAAGCATATGTTTTGTTAAATGTGGATTACAAGCATCAAAAAAATATAATGGAGCAAGCAAAAAAAATACCAACTGTAAAGGCAGTCAAAACTACCTATGGCATTTATGATGTCCTTATAATATTAGAATCAAACAATATGCAAGAAATAAAAAATGCAATAGATGTAGACTTGCATAATATTGATGGCATAAACAACATTACTTCGCTTATAACTGTAAACTAAATTGGTTCAAGAGTATGAGATTATCATAGTTGGAGGTGGACCTGCTGGCTTATCTGCAGGAATATTTATTTCAAGACAGAAAGCGTCATGTCTTCTAATATCAAAAGATCTTGGTGGTCAATTGAATCTAATTCCAAAACTTGAAAATTATCCAGGCACAATTATGTCAAGCGGTCCATTATTAGCAAAGACGTTAGAAAATCAATATCTCTCATTTAATGGCGAGATGATTTATGACACAGTTGAAAGAATAGATGAAACCGAATCAGGTTTAAAGGTAAAAACAAACCGCTCTGAATATGTTGCAAAGGCAATAGTATTGGCACCGGGAAAAGTTCCAAATAATTTAGGAGTTGAAAACGAATCTGCTTTTGCAAACAAAGGTGTGCATTATTGTACAAAATGCGATGCGCCATTTTATCAAAATCGAGTAACAGCCGTTGTTGGAGTTGGAGGATATCTTGTGGAATCTGGCATTTTACTTTCAAGAATGGCCTCAAAAATTTATCTAATTTACAAAGGCGGAGGACTGGGAGGAGATAAAGACATGATTGCTTCTCTTGAAAAGAAAGAAAATGTAGAGCTTGTTCCACAGTCCAGCATTAAATCTTTATCTGGAAACAGCAATCTTCAATCAATTACGATATTAGATAATTCTGGAAATGAAAAAACAATTAAGGTTGATGGCCTGTTTATTGAAATGGGTTCAAAAATTAATCTTGATTTTGTAAGACATCTAGTCAAAATTAATCCAAAAGGTGAAATTGAAGTTTCAGATGGAGGTAAAACTTCCCACCCTGCAATATTTGCTGCAGGAGATGCCACTAGTATACCATACAAACAAATCATAGCTGCGTGTGGCGATGGCGCTGCAGCTGGATTATCTGCTTTTAATTACATAGAAAAATTAAAAGGTAAACCAGGTATTCGTGCAGATTGGAAAAAAACTATCGGAGATTCAGTATTTCACTACTAAATTTTGGCATTATTATCTAACTATATAGCATGAACGTGATGTTTTGGAACTGTTTTCCATAAAATTACTGCAAGTATTATTGAGACCACTGAGATTATCGTAGCAGTAAGGAAAATGAGATTGTAGGAATCTACAGATGGAAAACGAGCAGTAAAACCCTTCAACATCACTTGATGCGTTTGCATATACATACCTGCAATCGCAGGCCCTATTGATGCACCAATTATTCTAATCAATGTAGACATTCCAAGTGAGACTCCAATAGATTGTTTTGGTGTTGCCAACATTACAATATTCATAGCTCCTACATTTGTCAAGGAAAGACCTGCTGATAAGATAGCCAAATTTGCAGCAACTAAAGATTCTGTAGAGTGGAACAAAAAAAGAGAAAGAAAACCTGCAGCACCAATAATACTTCCTGCTATGATTGGTTTTATAGAACCTAATTTAGAAATAATAAAACCTGATGTTGGACCAAATATCAATAATACCAATGCAAAAGGCAACTGGACATTTGCAGTAGTTAGCGGATCTTCACCAAACCCCAAGGGTATAGGACTTCGTACCAGCACAGGAATTGTTTGAAAGACCATGAACATAGAAAGTCCTACAATCATCACCATAATATTAGCAGGAAAGATACTTTTGTGTAACAAAACTTTGAAATCTACTAATGGAGATTTTGCTTTTCTTTCTATCATTACAAACAGGATCAAAGAAATAATTGCAATTCCAAGGAGACCTATTATAAAATATGAACTAGAAGTGCCATTTTCTACAAATGTAAGTGTGAGTAAAAATGATGTAATAGAAATGGCAAGTGTGATTGCTCCTGGAATGTCAATCTTGTTTCTGAATTTTTCATTTGTCTTTCCTTCTGAAGTAATATTGGGGTTTTGAGATTCATCCACATGAATAAACTTCTTAATTATTACTAAAAGTGCCAACACTATAGGAATGATTGAGAAAAAGGTAGACTGCCATCCGTAATTTTGTATAAGGTGTCCACCTGCAACAAGTCCAATTACAGCACCTGCAGCAAACATTGAGGTGATAATTCCTTGACCTATGGCAATCTTGCTTCTTGGGAATTGCTCTCTTATTATTCCAAATGCTATTGGAAACATTGACATTCCAATTCCTTGAACAAATCTAACTAGTAGCATGGAATAGATATTAGTTGTAAATCCGCCAGCAGAAACACCCGCGGCATAAATTATCATAATTATTAACAAGACCTTTTTTTTTCCATAAATGTCCGAAAGTTTACCTGAGATAGGAGTCATTATAGCACCTGCAATAAGATATGTAGTAAGAATCCACGATGATGTGCTATACGAAATTGAAAAATCCTTTATGAGATCAGGAATTGCTGGGACAAGCATTGTTTCAGCATACATTGCCATTGTTGCAATCAAACTAAGGATTGCAAGTGTTTTCCAAGCAGATCGCGGAATTTTATCTGAAGGAGATTGTATATCATTTGTATCTTTTGGCATTACCATATTTTACACCACTTCAAACCTTGATTTTCTTTGATAAAGTAACTAAATTAGAATCAGTATTATCAAAATAAATTGTTAGATTTTTTGAAATTTTTCTTAAAACATCTAGTGTTGTTTTAATCTGTTCTTCTGAAATTTCTTTTGTAGAAAGTTTTCTTATTCTTAAAGCACATTCAATCATAGAGTTCCAGAGATCATCGGCCTTGGTTGTCAGGTAAATTCTATTAATTCTCCTATCTTCATTATCTAATTTTCTTTTTACAAATCCATCTTTTTCCATTTTGTCAATTATTGGTACAAGTGTAGAACCTTCTATCCCAACTCTATCAGCAATCTCTTTTTGTGTAATACCTGGTTGCCTTGTAAGTGTACTAATTACACGCCATTGACTAATAGTAACACCTACGTTTTTTCGAAGCTCATCATCTAATGCCTTCTGGAATGCTTTGGCAGTACTATTTACGATAAATCCAACGCTTGATTCAAAGTCATATTTTATCATATTAGTTAGTCTACTAATCATTAGTATACTAATGAATTAAATATAAAGATTAAGATTAATTTGTGATGGAAAAAATCCTCTGCAATCTATTTTTAAAGTGAATTATAAAACATTAACAATTTTTGTAATTGCCATAATCATGATTTAGTTATTAATTGCTTTTCCAATTAAGAAGAATTGATTTGAATCACCCCAGGAAGATATCGGAATTCATATTATGCAATAATTCCAAATAATTTTCCTAGCGACGATCTCTTTATATTCCGATTAGTAAATTGTTTGCCTATCTAAAGGAAAAATTCACATGACAAAAAACAATCCAGATGTAATTGGCGTCAAAGTGCTTGAACAAAACGGAGCTGATGTCAAGGAAATAATAAAACAACTAGTCTACAATGCATCAGTTGAATTTACCGCCTATTATTATTTTACAAACCTGAGAATGCACTGTACTGGCATGGAAGGAGAGGGAATCAAGGGAGTAATTGAAGATGCCAGACTAGAGGATCTGTCCCATTTTGAATCAAGTTTATCAAGAATTTATGAGTTAGGTGGTAGTTTGCCAAATGATGCACAGGCATTTATCAAAATGTCTGGTTGTGAATTTTTACAGTTGCCTCCAAACAAAACAGACATTAAATCAATTTTAGAAAAATGCCTAAAAGCAGAGCAGGGCGCCATAGTGAATTGGAACAAGATGTGTAAAATGACATTTAACAAAGATTTTGCTACCTATGATGTAGCAAAGGATATACTAAGAGAAGAGATGGAACATGAGGCGTGGTTCTTGGAACTGCTTTATGGAAGGCCTTCTGGACATATGAGAAGAAAATTCCCTGGAGAAAGACCCCATACCCAAAAACACTCAAGATCTCTTGGATAAACAAAACTATTTTGATAATCACTCCATAACATGGTTTTACATCAATATCGAGTCATATTTTGAGCATATTAGAATAATGATTTGTTAACAAATTATTTATAAGATATTAAGTAATCGTCATGCAAATGAACGTAGATAGTGATCATGCAAGAAAAGCTCTTGTTGCATTTGTTATTGAAAGGGCACTACTAAAAATTGGCAAAAGTGCACTAGATCAAGTTTCCAATAGATTGTATGAAGAACACCGTTGCTATTTGGGAGATTGTTATGAACATCCAGAATACCTATCTAAAGTGCTCAAAGATTTGTTTGGTATGTCACATACTGTTACTGTTGAATCGATCAAAAATGAACTTACCGAATTTACAGAACATAAACCGATCGAGAGATTTCTTAAAGTTATTTCAGAATAGGCAAAATATAATTTATAATTTTTTGATCAACTTAAGTAGCGATCATTGTTATATCATTTCCAACTTTGGAAGGACAGTTTTTTATATGAAAATATTTTGGTTAAACATTGGGAGAGAAAGTTGGGTGGGTTAGAAGAGAGTATTGGGATGCTAGCTGCATTGTCAGATATGGTAAATGATGCCAAGATTTCCTCAGAATCTACTACTTTTAACGAAGCTTTGAAAAAAGAAAATCATGAAAGATTCCCTTTGATGTATAATCTTTGTGTAATCAAGATAGGTTTGGAAATATTAAGATTGAAATTAAACAAAATTGATAGCATAACAAGTGAGCAATTTCTCAAAATAGATACCGCTATATCAGAAATGAGTGATGAAATTCTTGAATTAAGAGAGCGTCAAGAATTGTTGGTAAACTAAATTGCTTGATAAATTTTCTTCAAAATCAAAAAAAACGTGGCGTGGTATTGTCTACAACATACTATAAACGACCACTTGGTGTTACTCTAAGAGGTTTATTTTACATCATAGAAGGAGCTATAGCAATTTTCTGTGGATTGTTACTTTCAACTACAACTCAGTACATAGAGACATACTTGAACAGACTACCTCAAAGTTATGAAATCTCTACATTGCTTCAAATTTTGGATGGTGGTCTTAGTTATAGTTTGATTATTTGGCTCATAGTAGCTGGTAGTGCTGGAATAATAATTGGCATTGGAGTCCTTAAAGGAAAAAGATGGGCTTGGAAAATTACAATAATTCAAACTTTTCTAAGTATTGCTACAGGATTGATTTACTTTTCACATACAAATACTTTTCCAGCTAGTAAATTAATCGGAACTTCATTTCAATTAATTATGGGTATTGTAATAATTTGTTATTTTTTCCAGCCACATATACGAGCCTACTTTAACAGAGTACCAACACCATAAAGAAAATTTTCTTGATGATTTTTGCTTATTGAATATATTGCTTTAGATTGTTAAACTCCATTTTTGTTATTTCCCCTTTGGCCAATCTTTTTTTGAGTATTTCTATCGGAGTGTCGTTGGTTTTAAATTTTGTATCTTTTTTTTGCCAGTCCACCATATGTTACAAGTCCTACTCCAATAAATCCCATAGCTATAGAGCTCATCTGAGCATATTGTTCCAAAGATGTTAACTGCGAATGCATCTGATCAAATCCTGAATTCATCTCTGCTGAAGCAGTAGCAAGGGATGAACTTGTCTGAATATTTTCAGGTAATCCAGACATTACATTTCCCTGAATAGACTCTGGAAGATTACTTACAGATGACACCAAGTTTGGCATAATACCTTGATCGGCTATAGCTCCCACAATTAAAAACGCCCCCCAAATCATTATGCCTATTTTCAATTTTTTGTAACTCCAATACTAATAGAAAACAATTAAAATAAAAAACTGGTCTGCCAAAAACGGAAATAATATTCATGAATCATCAAAAAGAAGGGAAAACAGGTGTAAAAAGAGAAAATCGTGTAATACGCTGGTTATTATAAGCAATCAAACCAATACATGATAGAATTCTATGGTTTTACAGACTCTAAACGTTGGTAGTAAGTGTGCACGTTGTGGAAAAAAATCTTTGGTAACTGATAACGTTACAGGCGAAAGGTTTTGCGGGGGTTGTGGTTTTGTTATTTCTGAACGTGTTGATGAAACAGGTCCTGAATGGCGTTCATTTTCAAAAGATGAGTCAGATGACAGAAGTAGAACAGGTTCACCTACCTCACTTGCAATGCATGACATGGGACTTGCAACAATAATTGGTCATGCAAACAAGGATGTAACTGGAAAACCGTTGTCTGCATCAATGAAAAGTACAATAGAGAGACTTAGAACTTGGGACAGCAGAAGCCAAGTCCATGAACCTGCAGACAGAAATTTTAGACAGGCATTTAGTGAGCTTGATAGACTAAAAGATAAGCTTGCACTTTCTAATGCAGTAATAGAAAAGACAGCTTACATCTACAGAAAAGCACTTGACAAAGGTCTTGTCAGGGGAAGATCTATTCCAGGTGTTCTTGCAGCAGCATTATACGTAGCATGCAGAGAGAGCGGTACACCAAGAACATTAAACGACATGTCACATCAAATCAATGTAAAAAGAAAGGACATATCACGATGTTACAGACTCCTTTTGCGTGAACTTGATCTAAATATGCCAGTAGTAAATCCAATAATATGCACTTCCAGAATAGCAAGTGAAGCTGGTCTAAGTGAAAAAGTAAAGCGACGAGCTCTTACAATTTTAAAAGATGCGCATGAGATGGAGATTACAGCTGGAAAAGATCCTATGGGACTAGCAGCGGCGGCATTATATCTTTCATGTGTGCTCAATGGAGAAAGCACTACACAGAAAGTTATCGCAATGGCGGCTGGAGTGACCGAAGTTACAATACGAAACAGGTACAAGGGACTAAGAGAATCACTAAAAATCTAGATTCTGTCAAGGTTTTTTACCAAACTTTTAGAATAACTTTATGAAATTTATTCTTACTAAATTTTACATTGTTTCTTCTGTGATAATAGTTGGCGGGGCATTTGCTAACACGATAGTTGACCATCTTTTTTGTCCCGATGCATGTTTATTGTCTTCACAACTGGCACAAACTTGAGACTCATTATATGTATAGGTACCACACTTACAAGAAGGACATTTACATTCTACTGGAGATTTTGACATACTCTATTTTGTTTTGTTGCTATAATAAGCCTCTTATTGGAATGGCAAAAAACTTTTATGAAAAAATTCCAATAAAACAATCACATAATGTACAATAATATTTGAAACATACGTTGATACGTGAGCAGTTTTGAAAAATCATCATGGCAACATTCAAGATTGGTGAAAATGTACGTATAATTGATTCACACGAAAAATCCTTTCTAACATATACTGTCAAAGAAATTAAAAAAAATACTGACGGAAGAGTTTTGTATCTTTTGAGATCAGAAACTGAATCTGTTGTACGCATCTATTACGAAAGTAAAGAAACTCTTCTTGAAAGAGTGGCATGAAAGATACTAGTTTTCACAAATCTAAATTGCAAAATTTCTTAATGAAAGCATTATTGTCTTAGATTCTTTGCTTTCTCGTGGCATTTTTCTGCTTCTTTCTTTTTACCCATTCTCAATAAAACCCCACCCTTGTTATGCCAAGCAACTGCAAAATCTGGCTTGATCTTTATTGCCTTGTCAAAACATTCCAAAGCTTTCTCTGGTTTTCTCAAATTGAAAAAACAGACGCCCATAAAGTTCCATGCTGCATAATGCATTGGATTTAACAAAGTTGCCTCGTCAAAACATTCTAGAGCTTTATCATACTTTTTCAAATCAGAAAGACATATTCCTTTTAGGTTCAAGGCATCTGTTGATTCTGGATTTATTTGTAGAACCTTGTTATAACAATCAAGTGCTTCTTCATGTCTTTTCAGGCGAGATAATGCATCGCCTTTTTTGAGCCAGGCATTTTCGTATAGTGGCAACCGTTCTAATGCTTTATCATAAAATACAATTGCTTCCTCATAGTTTTGTTTTGCAATAGATGCCTCAGCTTGTTCATATGAAGCCACTGCGTCTTCAGGATATATGTCCGTAAACTTTGTGATTTTTAATTCTGTTTTGTGATGTAGTCTCAAAGTTTGATAAGCGTCTGAAATTTGCTTAAACCTTATTTCGTTGCCATCTGAGGAGTCCTTATCAGGATGGTATAGAAGAGCAAGTTTTCTGTATGCTTGCTTGATTTCTTTCATTGAAGATCCTGGTTTTAGCCCAAGGGTTTCATAGCACTGGTAAATATTCAATGTAGTTTACAATCAAATATTGAATCAAGTAAATCTTTCTTGTCTGAATTAATAAAAAAAGGTGGGTGGAGCTACTGATCTCCAATCAAAAATATTACGTTTGCAGTAGTCGTGACATCCTGGTTTGACGAGAAAATCTGCGTATCTTTTGCAACAGATGGTGCAGCCATAGCCCCAGCATAGTAAACTGGTCGTGGTGGCGGGACATTAAAGTCTGAAAGGCTTACTGATTTTACTCCAGTTATTTTCTCACCTAATGGTGCAAGTGCTTTTTCTGCCTTTGATTTGGCATCTACAACTGCATTGCTCAACAGATCATTCTGTGTACTTTGCTGTTTTGTAGGCGATAAGGAAAACGATACGTCGTCCACTCTATTTGCACCTGCTCCAACTGCTGAATCTATAATCTTTCCAGTCAAAGATAGCTTGGTTGTCTTGACAAACAAAGTGTTTGAGGCTTTGTATCCAGTAAGCATTGTTTTCTGTATTCCAGTCATTGGATCTGGTACAGAATAGTTGTACACTGGATAGATGCTAAAACTTGCAGTGCTCATCTCATCTTTTGTTATTCCAAGGCTTGTGACTGCAGTAACTACCGAGTCCATTACATTAGAATTTGCAGAGATTGCATCTTGTGCAGTCTTTGCTTCAGTATCAACACCAAACTGTAATGTTACAATGTCTGGAGATATCGAAGTTGTTGCAGTCCCAGTGACAGTTATTGTTTTTTCACTTGTAGTGAAAGAAATTGGCACCTGTTGTCCATATGCTTTATCTTGTGATGTCTGTATGCTAGCAACAATTACTGTTGAAACAATTGCAATAACAGCAAGTGTTGCAAGCATGAATTTTGTTCTGTTTGTTGTCATTACACCACAATAGTACGCAGTGCATATAGGCTTTGATTAAATTTGAATTTAATCTAATTTTTTACTAAAAAATTATAAAATAATCTCAAATAACGTGTATTTTTTGTTTTTGCATGAAATCATTGAAATTTATGATTTGAAATTAATTTAATTTTTTTATTTTCCTTCTTTTATTGTATAATCTAATTCCAAAAAACATTGCACAAAATATCGCAGCACCTCCAAGTACTGCAATTAAAATCATCATTGGCTCACCAGATAAAACAGATGGTTCTGGGGTAGGAGTTGCCGCAACAGATGGAGCCATAGGAGCAGCTGCATGTAATGATCCTTCACTTGGAGCTATTTCTTTTGCTGCCATCTGAGGAGTAGATTGTATCATTTCTGGAGATTGACTTTTTTCTGCAAAATAAATTCCTGATGCGCCAGCAACAAAAGCTGCAAAGCTTGCAAGATACTGTCTAAGCTTTAACAGTACGGTTTCTTTTCTTGGCTGTGATATACTGTTACCTGATGAATTTTCTGGAGGAATTATTACAAGGGCAGTCTTTACTGGGCCATAGTATTTCATTTGTTTATTTTTTGAGCTTAATTCTGTTTTTTCTACCTTTACCAATCCAACGCTTAACAGTCTGTTTATGTGCCAATTAATTAATGGAAGTGAGATGTTCAACGCCTTTGCCAAATCATTTGGACTCACAATTCCTTGTGAAATCTTTCCAAATATAGCTCTGCCCGTATCATTTGCCAGTTCTTCGCCAATGATTTTAATTCGTTCATCCTCAGTACTAATGATTTCAAGATATTCTTCAGCTTTGATTGCAAGATCGTCTGTTTTTTTATCTTCCCTGGAATTATTATCAACATCATTCATAATTTATATCGCATATTTCCGTTTAAAAGAGCTTTTCATGAATTGCTCAGCAGAAAGTTCTAAGGTAAAAGCGTCATAATTTTTGTAAATTCAATAATAGAGACAGCAAAATAATGTTTTTAAGTATTTGGCAGTATTGATACGACTTTTTTATTTATCATATAGTGATGTGGCTTAGTAAGCTCAAAACCAAAGTAATGGTGAGCCCACAAGCATACCAAATACCCACAACAGGGGCGGTAAAGTCATCACCCCTGTTGGTTAATTTTCCAATTATTCTCTAACATTTATTGTAAAAATCTTGGAATCTTTTTTACAATATGTGAAATTGAAACTCTGCCAGGTCCCAAAACTATTATTGTTAATAAGATTATAAATGACAGTAATTCAAGCTCCACTCCACCCATACCGGAAAACGCCCGTGCTTTTTTTACATAAACAATTGCTCCAAGCATATTAATTGCAATAAGACTACTTGATATTCTTGTTAGCACTCCTACAACAAGAAGAGAGCCTCCTATCAATTCCAACAATCCTACAAGGATGCCCATTTCAGCGGGAAGACCTATGCTTGCAAGAAATCCTCCAAATCCGCTACCAAATTTCATTTGACTATGAACAATGAAAAAAACACCTACGACAATTCTTAATCCAAAATGGCTAAGATCGTGCAACCTGTTAGTTCTAAGAGCGGCTTCAACCATTACTTATCCACGTTAACCCTCAATAACAAATGAACGTTTTCATATATGATTTTGTTAGTTCTTTTCAGACTCGATAAAGTGACTAATCATCATAAAACTTGGTCACATGAAATTTTGTCAACAAACAAACTTACCATTAGTTAAGGTAATTCAATACACGTACTTGTTAAGATGGATCTTTGAATAGCAAGTATGATAAGTGGAATAGTACAAATGTATTTACGAAGGAAAAAACAAGTGATAATCAATGGATGACATTATAATTAATTCGTCAAATGAAGAACGGGGACACATAGATGAGTTAGATGTCAGACCAAACGATTCCAAAGTTCTAGATGTGTTAAGTGAGAACAATTCAAACTATACCTTCAGAGGAATAATGAGAAAGTTAGGCATGCACCAAGAGAGCTTGTCACGCTCATTACAACGGTTACACGAATTAGATCTCATAGAAAAATCTCAACTAGGATACAAGCTAAGTGAAAAGGGAGCGTTTCTTGCAAAAGAAGATCCTAAATTAAAAATTTCATATACTCCACTTCTTCAAACATACGTTCCATCAAATGTTCATGCAAGCGACATAATCACCAACATGGCAGGACGATGGTTCAAAAATCTACGATGGATTGGTATGGTAGAAAGTCAAACTGATTATGTATTACAGTGGTTAAGTGAATTTGGTTCATTTGATCTTAATCTTAGAATTGCACCAAATTACATAACTATAGAATCAAGTGCAACAACTGAGAAAGACAAGTCAGATGCAATGGTTAGCGCATATAGAATTATCCAAGAAGTATCCAAATTATATGGTAACCAATACGGTAGCTTTTCAACAAATCCAAATAACAAATTAAATTAAACTGTGACTGAATTTTTTGATGCGTGGTCAACTAATAGTTAACACTCTATCATATCATTAATGACAACAATAGTTGGAATAAAAACAAAAGAAGGCGTTGTTCTTGGTTCTGATAAAAGAGCAAGCAAAGGCTTTTTCATTGGATCAAAGATAACACAAAAAATTGCAAAAATAGACGATACTTTGGCAATAGCAATAGCAGGTCAGCTATCAGATGCAGAATATCTGATCAAGGTTGCAAAAGCAGAAAGAAAGCTGATGGAACTACGACGAGGATTTCCATTAGATGTCAAAGAATCAACTAGATTGATTGCGAATTTGGCATATTCAGGGCTTAGAAACTACCAGCCATATTATGTAGAATTGTTGGTCGCAGGAGTTGATCAAGATGGCGGGCATGTCTTTGTTGCCGACATGAGTGGTGCAATAACTAATGAGGATTTTGCAGCGTCAGGTTCTGGTTCACCAATAGCATACGGGGTTCTTGAAAGTGTATACAACAAGGACATTACTAATGAAAAAGCAAAAGAGATAGTAAGTAAGGCGGTTGCCGCTGCAATGGAACGCGACCCTGGCTCTGGCAATGGAATTGACGTATTAGCAATTCCAAACTTGTTGGTAAAGGAGGTAACTAGCTAAATGTCAGAAGATTCGTCTGCTGGATTTGGCAGGTATACAAATTTTTATGGTCCACAGGGCAGACTAGTTCTAGTTGACAGTGCATTAGAGGCAGTAAACAGAGGTTCAACTACAATTGGAATCAAAACACCAGAATTTGCATTGATATCAAGTCACATCAAGCCAACCCGTACATTGATAGATCCATCAGAAAAAATATTTGTCATCGACTCACATGTTGGTGCCACAGGCTCTGGATACATTGGAGACATATTGCAATTAATTGATGAGTTACGAGTTGAGGCACAAAGACACAGGCTAACCTTTGAGAATTCCATTGATGTAAGCTCTTTAGCAAAACACCTTGGAACATTCCTACATAGGTATACAATCTATGCAGTAAGGCCACAAGCGGCTTCAGTAATAATAGCTGGCATTGATCAAAAGGGAGTCCAGTTGTATCAAGTAGATCCCAGCGGAACATTCTTTGGAGGTTCAGGATTTGCAATAGGCCAATCCTCAGATGTAGCACTAACTGAGATTCAAAGAGAGTATAGTGCAGACATGAATATAGAACAAGCACTCAAACTAAGCAACAAGGCAATAGAAAAGGCACTTGGTGAGAGACCAGTTGTAGAAACTGGAATCATCACTGTAAAAGAAAAGGAATTCAAAAAAATTCCACAATAATTTTTCTATTTTTTACCATTAAGGTTTTCTTTTATTTGTTTGAAAATTTTTACTGCTTCAAGATGAGAACAATTGGCTTTAAGACTTTTTCCATGATGAAACTTGTAAAAGTTCTTGAATCCCTGACAATCGCAGGAATCTGATGTTACAAAATATGATTTAGAAGGATCACTTGAGGATCTTACTTGATAGAGATCATCTTCTATTTCCACTACACCGTTTTTGGCAAGTTCCTTTGCTTTTCTAATTGTACCTGCACTCATGTATTTGATGATATATCTTGTTCTTTTTAAAATCTACCTTATATTTTACTAAACTCTTGCTTTTTGTTTTATTGGCTCCTCAGTTTTGTCATTATTTTTTGCCATATAAGAGTCCGCATTTTCTGTTATTTTCTTTAATATGTTTCTAGCAAATTCTAGATCGTGTTCTGGAATATTTTTATAAACAATTTTTCTTATACGAAAGATACTTTCTATGATTGGATCAACTAGTGATTTTGATTTTCCTGATAGGAAGATCCTGTTATTTCTTCTATCTTTCTGATCAGTTCTTCGTTCAACTAGTCCTTTTTTTTCCATACTATCAATTATTGGCACTAGTGTAGTACTATCAACAAAAATTCTTTCTGCAAGATCTTTTTGTGAAAAACCATCTTCAATAGATAATGCGAGAATAACTTTCCATTGACCGCTTGAGAGACCATGCAGGTCCTTTAATTCAATATCCATTGCCCTCTCAAGTGATTTAGAGGATAGCTTAATTGCCATACCTAATGTGTTTTCAAAGTCTAGTTTCTTCATAATTGGCATACCATTGAATCCTATACAAATGATTGGTACACCAATAGTTATATACCTTTAAGCTAATTATCTTTCGATGAGTGGAAAACAAATAATTCGATCTTTGATAGCAATATCAAGCGCAGTATTATTTGTAACAGCATTTAACGGAACTCAGCAACTTGCTTGGGCTCAAGTCCAAACAGGCAATCAAACGCAATTTCAATCCCAAACCATTGCTGGAGATGCCCTAAAAAACAATCCAATGGCACAAAAAATTTTGCTTGAAATAGAATATTCCAAAAAACAGGTTGCGGAATTACAAAAAAATCAAAAGGATGCAGAGACAAATAAAATACTAATCGATCAACAAAGACTAGTTACCGCACAACTGGAAAAGCAGGCACAACAGCTAATGGATCTTAATAATTTACCACACACCCCAACAGTTGCTTTTAGGAGCTTTGTGTCTACAGTAAACAATACCAAAATACAGAATATTTTCTGGGGCGAGTTTAATTTCACATCGCAAAGAATCGATGCAGGACATGCGGCAATGAAAAAAGTTCTTGATAACGGCGGCACGTGGCAAGAGGCAATACAAGAATTTACAAAATATGCAGCAATAAGACACTCAGAACTGGTTCAAGTAAACGCAAATTTGAACATACAAAATGGACTTGCAGATTCCAATATTCAAAAAAACTTTAATGAAAAAGGAATGTTGCCTGACGACTACATCAAGGTGCCGTCAACTGTTTACTCTCATGCCTAAAACACTACAAGGCTTTGGAATTTATTTTACTTTAATTTTATTTGTATTTTCTTTTTTAATTATTTCACAATCAGCATATGCTGAAAAAGATCTAAACCTCAAAAAGACAGTAGATGTGAAAAACCAAGCATTACTTGAGACGCTCTCAAATATACAGAGTTATCCACAGATTTTTCCAGAATATATCAAATCAGTAGAATTAACCGGAACAGATACTGCAAAACTCAATGTTGGTTCAAATGGAATTTTTTTTGATGTTCAGACAAAGTATACACAAAACTCTGATGGAAGCTATGTGGTAGAGGTCATCTCAGGAGATCTAAAAGGAAGTAAAATTGTCACCACACTGCAAAAAACATGGGGTTTTGACGGCACGCCTGATGGTGGAACCATAGTGAATATGGATATGGTGTTGCAAACTTCTGGCATGTTGTCTCTGCTTGCCCCATCAATACCAGACCAAGCAATATTGTCAAATCTGGGTTCGGGTCTTGACAAGTTTGCATCATATGCAAAAAACAAATCCGAAACACAGTCAGTACTAAAATCTCAGATTAAAAATGACGTAATATTATGGTCAAAAGGTTCTATTAATGACGCAATGTTTGCATCAGAAATTCAGGGCATAGCAAAATATGGAATGGTAAAAATCTCACAATCTCAACAAGACTCGAGTTTCATACAAATACCATCATGGATTAAAACAAATGCCATATGGTGGTCAGAGGGAAAAATCTCAGACAAAGATTTTGATTCCAGCATACAATATTTGATAGACAGCAAAATAATGAAAGCCTAGGTTTCACTAGTATGCTTGTTAAATTAATAAATGAAACCTATTTTGGAGAGTACTAATAATCTAGCACTTTGTTTTATTTTGCAAGGCTTCTCTGCATTTAATAGATACTGAGTGCTGTGCATCATTCAATCGCTTCAGCTGTTTATCATACTGACCAGGTTTACACAAATGATCACCACAAATCTTCTGACCGCCAAGGAATCTGGCAGTTGTATGGCTATCATCGAAGTTGTCTCTCTGTATTAGAGCAGTTGCAGCAGGCAAGGTAATTGACAATGCCAATATTGATGAGATTGCTATTGCAAGTAATCCCATATGTTGAAGTTTTACCATTGATGAAATTACGAAATCACATACATATTAAGATTAGTATAGAATGATACTGATCGTAGTGGGTCTGACTTTAGAATTTCGTCACAAAATTGAAGATAACATACACGAAATAATCATGACTATTCCCACCCTTAAACAAGAATATCCAAAATTGAAAAATGATTGGAAGTTTGAGCATGATTTGGATTTTATCTATGGCAGTATAATAGGCCAAATTCTAGGCAGCTCCTTTACCGCGTTTAAAATGATCTATAATAGAGAAGCATCTTCTGAGGAAATTTTGATGATAGGCGAGATTATTGAATCATATTTTCCTATCATTAGGAATGAGATCATGAACAGTAGCACTAAGCAAAATACTTGAATTGTAGATAGATCATCAATAGGATATTTTATGTTGGATGGACGGTATTATTACATACACAGTATCTAAAATTTCGATCAGTAAAATTCACAATTAGCAAAGTTTTGATCGATTCTATAATGTTGTATGTATTGAATGTGAAAACTAGCACTTATCTAATTTGTAAAATATTTGTATATTAAGAATGAGAGATTGTACATGCCTTTGCGGTTGCAAAAAGGAGTTTGAGGAAATATCGGATCAAGCTCTTGCTTTGTTAGTTGCACTAAGTGAGAGAAAGATCCCTCATGATAAAACAATATGCAATAGTTGCAGATTGGGCAAACACAAAAAACGAAGACTGGGAACAAAACCTATTACTGTTAGTGCCTAAATTTTTGTTTCTAAAATTTTATTTCAACGATTAATGTTCATAAATGACATACACTTCACATAACAAATTATTTTTTAATAAATAATCCATGTTAGTAAAAAAATTACTTTGTCTTTTTGTACATGTATCTATTTACATAAAGAGATAATTTCCAGTTTTGGCAGTGCCCCTTTTTATTGTATAAACCTCATAAAAGAGATCTTGAAAGACAACAAAACCAAATCACTAAATCATGAATTTGAAACAATTTCTAGATCAGATGGTACAGATTACGGCAAACTTGCTAACACACACCACAAAGTTTATGCAACCAAAAATTATCAAATCACATCCAAGGACGGATGGTTAGAGATAACCGATCCATCCATCATAGATTTGATTATGAAAAATTATGGAGACCCGGTTTGCAGAAAAATTCTCTTGTGTGCTATAGATACACCTAGAACTATCACGGATATCTTGCTTACATGTTCCATGCCACAAACTACCGGTTACAGAAAAATTCTAAAGATGGCAGAGGATCAGATGCTCATTCCTTTTGATACTAAACGTAAAAACGGTAGCAAAAGGACCACCAGATATATTGCAACTTTCATGGACATACGAATCAATATAACCGACAAAGTCGTTACAATTAGTGCAAGACCGAACTTAAATGCAAAGATAAAATCTCAAATTAATTTTCTAAAACATTTGTGAATTAGTAATAACACCTTTAATGTCTGGACATCTGTCACATTTTTTGCAGTAAGACCCGTTTTAGAAATCATACTGTTACCATATCACTGTCCAGTATTAACTATTGTACCATTATGGTAGTTGACAGAGGTAGAGACAGAGCATTTGGTTCAGCCAAGCTCTGCCAAACAAAGATTTGGGCAGTATACTTACCAGAGGATAGAGGTACCCAAGATTCTGCCAGATTAAGAAATTGATTTCCAGTAAGTGCTCCTGTTATCCAAGATAAAGATAGTGTGACACCATTAGCATCCTCAACTTGCACAAGATATGCAAAGGGTTGATCTCTTTGTTGCATGTTTTTTAGATCAGCTTCAATTAGTATCTGTTGGTTTACCTTGGCTGCTGTTATGATATTTCCAAAAGAATTCACAATTCTTGGATTGCTTGAATTTACCTGCTCAAGTGATGCAACGGGTCTTCCAACAGTGGTAGTTGTAGTAAGATGCATCTCACCAGATGGAGAGTGTGGATAAGGAAGTGTCCTATCCACATATTCACCGGTAACTGTGTCGCCTTCTGTTACGTGTAGCCTTCCTCCTGAAGACTGGGAATCAGTAGTAAAATATACAGTACCTTGAAAAATTCCCGTGTCTTTTCCTGTCTCTGACATTGCAATTTTTGTGCCACCTGAATCAGAATCAGACCAGACACTGGTTTCAAATTTGTCTATTGCTTTTGGATTAAGATTCATGTCTGGATCTATTATTTGTAATACACCTTGTGCATTTGTTTGATAGTTTTGCTCAAGCCATTTTATCTGGCCAACATTCCATTGTATAAGAGCAGAGCCTGTTATAGTTTGATCTCTATTATACGCAAAAGAAACTGTTACACCGTCGCTGTTTTCAGATGGTAGGAACCCGTCATTTGGACCGCGTCCACCTTGAATGCCGCTAGGTTCTGTACCTTGTCCATCTACGCCTCCTGTCCCTTTGAGAAGTGGATCTCCTGTAAGGGTTACATTGCCAGCAAACATTCCCGTGTTTGTTCCTGTTTCTACTAGTTCGTATGGAGATATGGTATGGCCATTTGTTGATACAGAAACAGTTATTGTATCTACAAGGTTTGGATCAGAGTCAAAATCTGGTGCGTAAATCATGATATGTACTAGACTTGTCCATGTGTATGCTCTTTTGTCAAATCCTATGTTTGATGCATCTGCCAATTGGGTTTGCAATAAAAGTGCAAGTAATGAAAGTGTGATTACAAAAATAAATTTCATTTATTGATTTGGCTGATTTTATTTTCTATTTAAGGTTTGAAATGAAGACATGTGTAACTTTGTGTAGAACCTTTAATCATATTTTTAGAAATCCTTTGTCAAGTGAGAATTGTGCCCCAGAAAGAAAGTCATTGTCTGATATCTGACCATTAGACCACCAACAAGAAGTATTCTCAAACCACAAAGGAACATGTGTAGAAGAGCTTGATTTTGTGACTGTAACATAGTTGTTGTCAGATAGAATTTGGAGTATTTTTACAAAACTGGCATTGCTAGCATGTAGACCACACCACAGCTTTGCAGCATCTTTTATCGAACCCAAAGTTGCAACACTTGGTTGAGAAATTGTCGGCGGTATGGTATTTTGCAAATTTTCATGGCCAATTGTTACAAAAATATGTGATGTTGAAGGTGAAGATCCCTCAGTTGGGTCTGTAAAGCTAAATTCTATTGTAGATCCAATGTCCAGTGGAACTCCATCAACTTGCCTTGGAATTTTTACTTGTGCTGTAAAAAGATTCGTGTTAGGTCCTGTCTCTCGCACATCGCCTGTTGGGATACTAAATGCTGAATCTGCCAAAGTTGTAACTAAACCACCATCTCGAAATTCTATAAGATTCAGAGGAATGGAATCTGGTGTATAAGAATCAAGATTCCAGTTTGGTGCATAAAGTTGGAGTAAAAAAGTTTGCCCAATACCAACTCTATTTTGAGATGAAGGCGAAGAGACAGGTACAGAGGGAATTACAGATATTGTGGCAGATTGTGTAATGTCTGTTGGATTGCCAGAATAATCCGCTTTCTCGTGGTATGTCATTACAATAACATCACCGTCTTTGACAGGTTTGCCATTTACTGTAGATGGTATATCAAGATAAAGCTGAAAGGTCCCCGAGTCAACTCCGGTTTCTGTCATGGTACTAGGGCCTGAAATGGGCACTCCGTTAATTGTAAAATCCACCAAGCCTGAAGTAGATATGGTCATAACTGCCCTATGATCAGTATCCAGATTACTATCGTTTATGAAAAAAGGGACCGTGCTTCCAGGTGCAATTGAAGCTGCATAACATGCTGGAATTGAAATTAGTAAAATTGCAACAAGAAAGTACTTCATGTGAACCAAATTTGGTTTTATCTAGTTTAATCTTACTACAAAGTGATCCACTATATGATTAGGGCTTTTGCAACTTTGGTTTTAGTTTATCATTGGCTTTGAGTAGTTGCAGTGCCATGGCCTTGTTATTTAACGCAAGATCGTATTTTTTGTCAATTCTTAATGCATCATTAAAGCACTTTATTGCTTGTTTTAGCAATCCAAGCTCTCCAAGGGATAATCCCTTGTATACAATTGCCATGGCATATTTAGAATCAATCTCTAATGCCATATCATAACAGTCAATTGCATCATGATATTTCCTTATACTATGCAAGGCTGATCCTTTGTTGACAAGTGTGGTTTTGTTTCTTGGATCTATTTCTAGTACCTTATCATAGCATTTTATTGCCTGTCTGTATTTTCCAAGATTTTGTAGTGTAACGCCTTTATCAATTAGGGCCATCAGATTTTTTGGATCCTTAAAGAGAACAAGATCATAATATTCAAGAGCTAGAGTATATTCACCCTCCTGACAGAGGTCATAGGCTTCCCCTAGAAGTGATTTTGAATCATCCAACTTGGTTACTAACAAACCAGCCTTTTTATATTTTTTTGAAAACAGAATTTAATTTCAATTAGTTTGTTGGAAAAATATCTAATAATCTTCTATGGTTTTTAGTAACGGTATGTTATATGATAAATGATTTTCAGGGTAACAGTTAAGCATGATTCCATTTTTTACCTCAATAAAATTCCAATTATCACAAAATGTATTATATTCAAATTGAGAATTGTCAAATTTCCAACCAAATCCATTAGTTATGTTTGATTCAGGATATTGATGACCGCGGATAAGTGTGATGGTGTGCTGATCGTAATTTACACTAATTTTGGCATACAATGAATTTGGGTAAAGATAAATCACATGAGTATGATTTGTAATCGCATCAAATTCTTTTTGTGTAACATATTCATTGTGCAGTACAATCACTTTGTCGTAGTGCGATAAAATATGCGGGTTCTTATCCACATCAATATCTGTAATGGTATCGTACCCAAGAGACTGTAAAACATTGATTGCGTTTTGACTTGCAGTATAACCAAACGGTTCTTCAGTATCTATTATTGTAGTCAGGCAATCCACATTACACTGGCCTCGATAGTATGCGTAAAATCCTGGCTCCTCGTATGCAGCTGCAGTAAAGACTGGAATTATGACAACCGGTTTTTTTGTATCATTTGTTACTGAAACTTCAAGCAGCCTCTCTCTTGTAACTTTAGATAGGAAATGACTATCTAATTCGATTATTCCATTTTTAATCAAATATTCAATTCCAAGAAGAAACTCGGCATCAGAAATTTTATTTTGACTCCATGAATACGCAATCCTTTTTATTGAATCGGGGATTTGGTTGCTTTTCGTTTCACCAATAATATCAGTTACTGGGAGAATTTTATTTTCTATTAGCCAACGCATTCCACTAATAAAATCGTCATTTGAAATTTTTCCTACTGCCCACCAACTTGCATTGTGTTTAACCCATTGCGGCACCGTTTGAATATGATCCGTATTGGCACTTGCAGATTGGAGATTCATTGATGGGATCAAAAGCGATGAAAAAATGATCAGACTAGCACATGTTTTAAAAACTACAACCCCGTTTTTCAAATATTTTACTATTCCTTGATTATGTGACTTTGTATCAGTATAAAAAATTCGCGCAGTGGCTATTCTTTATATGATTTTATACTTAATTCGATCAGATGCACGTCATGTCCAAGCATTCATGTCTTTTTTCCATATACGGACTCCGTCTACAAATACCTGTTTGTCTTCCTCAAAAACGGTATGCCATTTGCCATTGTGCGGAAATATTTTGTTCATCTGTCTTACCTTGTCATTTGTAGGATATTTGTTCAGTAATGCCCCCCACCGCATATCAGGTATCTTTGGCATAATTTCGTTAATGTCTTTCATGTCATGCTTTCTGTTATACAAGGACTATTTTTTGTTTGTGAACGTACTTTATGAGTTTGATTTTTCAAAATATCGTTGCATGAAACTAAACTCGGCTTTTTTTAGTCTAGAAGAATCTGCAACATCGTGACTCATGTCAATCAAATCAGTAAGCTGCATTTCTGGGACAAGTTCGTCTTCTTTTTGCTGATTTAGTTCATATTCTATATTGGAAAGGATATTCACGTTATCATCTAGTATTTTCAGGCATTCATCAAGACATATTCCTAAATCTTCGTTTTCCAATTATGAACAATCTGTTAATGGCATTTCCTTTTTTAAATTCATGTATTTGATTCAAAAGACATTAAAAAATCATAGATGAAAGGATCACATGTAAAAAGTATAAAATTTCCTGTTTTTGTATAATAATTAATAACAAAATAGCAAGAATAGTTTTTTAAATGTAATAATAGTACTATTATGTTAAATAGTTGTAATTCCTATAATATGTAATGCTCGTTCAGTGCAGAATGATGGATTGAACGTGCGTGGCCCTTCAGAAGCCATAAAGTGAATGAAGTGCATTGGCACCAATTCTGTGGGAAGTAATCTCCCGAGTTCTGAGAAAAGGGTCACGCCAATTTATTTTCATTACAAACGTGTAATTGTGATTTTATTTTCGCCACATTTTTTCCCATGTTTCGGCAAATTTTGTCATCATCTCGCCGTATGTTTTTAACTGACCCATTCCTGACTGGTCCATTGATTTTTGCCAATTTTCGCCAAATTGTTTTAATGCATTTAAACCAGATTTGTTCATCGTATTTTTCCAGCTATCAAGAAACTGGTTCATAGTGCTTTGGCTTGATTCATGGAGTGCTTTTTCCATAACTTCATTGTACTTTGCCTGAACATCGTTACTTGCTTTCTGTAATGATTGAAATGAGACTCTCCATTTTTCTAATGCAACAGTATATTCATCCCATAACTTGGTCCAATTTTTCGTAGACTTTTCATTTTTGGACATGGTTTATTATTATAAAACAGTCTGATAAACATATCCACCATCAAATACGTGTGTCTTTGAGTTCATTTTCTGAATACGAGCTAAAATTTAATCTATGAATCAACAAAGGCAACGCAAGCGATTAAATCTGTATTGAGCGACCGATTATTATGAAAAATCTGAAAATTTTCATAATATTGATCATGATTGCAGGAATTACAGGCGTGTCAGGAAATGCTTTTGCGTTATCCCAGCCAAACATAGACTGCCAGTCAGGAAGCATCTGTGTTCATCCAGGTGATTTTATGACATACTCTACAGAATTTGAAAAAGTGTCGTCTATTGAAACATACACCTTTGGAGATCATATCGGCACAGACAAGGTAAGTGTCAGCATAACCAGTGTTTTGAACGGTACCAAAATTCAATCAAACAACATATTGGATCTGAAAACTGGATTTTATAATGAGACTGCTAATGGAAGCGGTCTTCCTATTCTTGTCATGGCACCAACTCCAATCAATATTGGCAAAAACATATCTGGTGTTTCTGAAAAAACTCAAAATTTCATCGGTTCCCAGAGAGATGTGGTTTCCGTTGCAAACAACACCGCAACCGCCACAAACGAGATTGGATATGATAAAGAAACTGGCGTGCTAATGTATCTTCATTTGATACCAAAATCAGCAAATGCAGTCACTTCAATTCTTGATGTTAGTTTTCCAACCAAATATGATTTGATAAATACCAACATGTTTGCAAATTCTGTAACACAAGCTGACTTGCAAATCCCGTCTTGGATAAAAAACAATGCAAAGTGGTGGGCACAAGGCTCGTTAACTGATGATGATTTCACAAAAGGAATTCAATACATGGTACAAAATGGAATGATGAAAATCCCGCATACCCAGTCTGATTCTAGCTTGCCACATCAAATACCTAGCTGGGTTAAAACAAGTGCAGGCTGGTGGGCAAATGGTCAGATATCAGATATTGATTTTGTCAAAGGAATACAATATCTGGCAAATAGCAACATAATTCATGTTTAAAGTAATTTGTAAACTACGTACTATGATATGATGCCTTGTGATATTTCCATCATGACACCTCATCTATCATATAGTGTCAGTTTTGATACAAACAAGTGAATATTAGATTCTGTTTTATTTGATATGTAATGAGAACTGTACCGATAATCATTGGTTCATTGCTTATGATAGTTTCAATTCCAACATATCTTTATTCGCCTCATTTTTTATCTCTGGCAGTACACTCTTTTTTTCGTTCAATGTCAAACGGCGGCACCATAAATACATCAATACTACACCAGATGGGATACCCATCTATGAGTGCAGTCATTCCCATTATTCAATATTCTGTAATAGGAATGGCAGCAGCTGGAATTGGTTTTGTATTGTTTGGATTTGTAGCAAAAAAGATTCCAAAGAAAGTTGTAGTTAAACTAGTTACAGAAATATCTGATAAAGAAAAAGAAGTTCACATAGATTCCAAACCTACAGATGAAAAGATTCAAACAAATCTTCGTAGTATTAGAATATTACAAGAGAGACTAGCTAAAGGCGAAATTTCATCAAGTGAGTTTCTAAATTTAAAAAGATTCTTAGAGTAATCAAAACAGACATTGTTAAATGTCTAAGTGACTAGAAATTTTTCGTGACTTGATTAATCTGGCAAGACGTATGAAGCCTATGAACAACCAGGCATACATCATTGCAGTAAAGACAAACGGCACTATTTGATAATTAAGAGAATTATCAAGTAAGTTTAAAGGAAAAAAATACGGTGTCAAATTAGATGGTAAAAACATATTCAAAAATTCTACATTATACACCTGTAATGCATGCCATCCAACAAAAACTGTAACAAAAAAGAAGATTGTTTTTTTCCCTATGTATCTTTCAAATCCTTTTCTCTCAAGTTTTACCAGTCTCTGGTTTAGGTTTTGTATCTCTTTTTGAAGTTGATCAATGGTATGTTCATTTTTTTCTTGTATTGAGCCTTGATCTTGACCTCCAAGATATAGTGGAATGATATTATCCAGATATTTTTGATCAGAAAACGGCAACGCACGGCCTG
>Ga0207129_1030_pt1 | contig 37986 bp, 35 predicted proteins | sample Alteio_BWMinHeat_15_FD_153517 | JGI IMG/M metagenome (GOLD analysis project Ga0207129, IMG submission 153517) | Enriched cells from forest soil in Barre Woods Harvard Forest LTER site, Petersham, Massachusetts, United States -... | ecosystem: Environmental > Terrestrial > Soil > Temperate forest >... | reverse complement strand
TGATGCGCCATCCGGCAAAGGTGCAAGCGATTCTTTCTCATTGTGAATCGCAACAAACGTTGACTTCGCCCGCCTGCATGACCGCCATGCGCGCCGCAGGGGACATCAATGCGCTGATTAGCCAAGAAATGCAAGATCCAGAAGCTTTTGGGCAGACGATTTTGGATGATGAAATGGCGTATGCGGGGGCGACAGGTGCAGCTGAGAAGGTGCAGTTAGCACAGGATATTGCTTATAAGCTGGCGGTGGTGGGGTTGAACGTGCCGGGGTAGGATAAGATCTCCTCTCCTGTTTCAGGAGAGGAGTTAGGGTAAGGGCTTTACAGTACGTTACACCACCGACGTTGCACTTGCTCTTCGCCAGTGATTGGTGGTTGTGATTGATTCATAGAATTACCGAATTGACTGTTAGGATTACGTGCGAAAGAAGGCAAGAGAGGCTCATTTTGCTCTTGTGCTCTTGGATCATTTTTACCGACTTCAGTGCCTGTTATCGTTGACTCAGGTTGATTATACTGTCTGCTGTGTGGGTAATGGCGGAGAAGGATGGTGATTAATAGACTGAGAAGGCTAGCCGCTCCTGTTGTAGCGCTCCCTATAATCCAAGGTGTGTTACTGCCGTCTGCATTAGTTTGAAAACCCCACCGGTAAGATGCTGTGCCGATGGAAGTTACAAACAATAACAGAGTGGATACACTAAAGATAAAATCCAACGGTCGTATTCTCATGTCGCTGCTGGATGGTGTTGATGGGGCCCCCGGGGCTGATTGCGGCCCGGCGTTTGGTTGTTGCTCGATGTTTTCTTCAGGTAAAAATTCTCGCATCATATTAATACTCCTCTCTGTAAGGTTAAGAGAAGGCATCATACTAGTTTAAGGTTAAGAGAATATTAAGGAATGGATCCCCGCGTTTTGCGGGGATGGCCAGGGGAGTGGTGTGTACGGTTCTTACGCTTAAGCAGCAACCGCTTCAAGTTCATTCTCATCCGCATGGGTTGAGGTCTTGATAGTGTCATCGAGCAGCTCAAGGATGGCTTTGAGCTTGTTGATGTTGTGATCACGTTCGCTTTTGAGCTGCGTCACTTCTTGTTCGAGGTTACGGTTTTTTTCGTTGGCTTCGTCTAAGTGGATCAGCAACATCGTCACTTTTTCTTCTAATCTTTGGAGCAATTGTTGGGGGAGAGTATGGTCCGCCATGGTTTAATTCCTTTGTTAAAAATAAAAAATAGGCTCCAAATAGTAGCGCAAGTTAAGTTGGAATGAAAGCGATCGGCGTATCCACTTTATTCACCAAGGCAAATGGCGTATGCGGGCGCAAAGAAAGCACCTGATAATGTGCAAAATAGGGTTTCAGCAGCGCTAAATCACTTGCTGTGCTGATATAAATAGTGTGTGGTGATAAATGTAAATGCGCGAGCATCGGTTGTATTTGCTTTAGACTATAGTTCGGCGTATTGGGTGGTAGATCTAAATAAAAATTTAACTTACTTTCACCATCCAACATCACCACATGCCAGTCTGACCATGGCATCTGTTGACTAGCCTCTGCTTTAAGTGCAGTAGAAAAAGGGCGCACGCCAATATGGGTGTAATACCAAGCAGGCACAATATCCACCGCAAGCCAGAGCAAACAAGCCATACAGAGTGCAAGAAGCGCAGCTATTTGTTGGCGTGTCGATTGTAGCGGACGTTCGCTCAACCAATCGGCAATCATCAATATCGCAAAAGGCACGACAGGTAAAATATAGTAATTTCGCCGAGAGCCGCTTAAGGTGAAGAATAAAAATAAACAGAAAGTAGATAGCGTTATCCATTTTGAGGAAAGGGAGGCTTTTCTAAATTGCCAAGGTAAGCGACAAAGGGCAGGGATTAAAAAGAAGGCCCAGGGGAGCGTATAAAGGGGCAGGTTAATGACATAAGTATAAATGGAGCCCTCGTGATCAAAAGGCTGAAAATAGCGCAGAATATTTTCACGATACACCAAATAAAGCCCACTTTCTTGATAATGCGCGGCATTAAAATGCGCTGATAGCCAGAAAGGGAGGAGATAAACGACAAGTGCAGGCAGGATCGCGATCAGCGCCGATAAGCGGAGATGCTGTGTCCATGCGCGTTGCAGGGCGACATCGATCACAATAGCGATCATGGGCACGGCAATGCCGCCTAAGCCTTTGCATAAGGCAGTGAGCGCAAGCACCAAGAAAAAAATAGCATAGTTGAGCAAACCAGGTTGATCGCGTTTTTCAACGTACCACATCACTGCAAACAAAGAGCCCGCCATATTGAGCATGTCAGCACTACTGATGCGTGCCCAGAAAAGAAAGTAGAACGTTGTTAGTAGCAACCAGGCGGCTAATAATCCAAATTCACGGTTTTTTAAGCGATAACCTAATCTATAAATAGAGAAAAGGGTAATGAGTCCTGCACAAGCGGAAGGGAGGCGCAAGATGACGGTATTGAAGATGCCTGTGAGTTTGACCAGCGCTGCAATCAACCAATAAGACAGCAAGGGCTTGTCGTAGTAAACGGTTGTGCCTAAATAAGGATGCAGAAAATCATGTCGATAAAACATGCCAGCGACGATGTCGGCCCAGCGATGTTCTTGCGTCCAGATGTCGTGTTGGCCGAGAAAAGTGAACAAGAGCAGGAAGGCTGCCAGCCACAAATAGCGCGATTGAGCACGTTCTCCCCAAAAGAAAGCCGCAAGACGGGATAAAGACATGGCGTTGGATACTCCAATCGTTATAATATAGGCGCGGATTGTATCACAGGAGAAAAAATGATGTTCTTCGGTAGCGGTGTGGCATTAGTGACCCCGATGCAGGCAGATGGGTCAATTGATTATCAAGCTTTCGCGCAACTTATCGACTGGCATATGGAGGCAGGGACCAGTGCCGTGATTGTCGCGGGGACGACAGGAGAGTCGCCAACGGTGACGCCTCGTGAACAACGGGCGCTGATAGAACTCGCTGTGCAGCAAATGGGGACTAAGAAAAGACGTATTCCTATCATTGCCGGCACAGGCACTAATTCAACGCAAACAACCATCGAGCATACCAAAGCAGCGCTTGAAGTGGGTGCAGATGCGTGTTTGATTGTGACGCCTTACTATAACAAACCAACGCAAAAAGGTTTGTATGCGCATTATAAAGCCGTAGCAGAAGCGGTTCCTTTGCCCATTATTTTATATAACGTACCAGGCCGTACGGGTTGTGATATGGCAGCAGAAACGGTAGCAAGCCTCGCAAAAATTCATGGCATTATTGGGATCAAAGAAGCAACGGGCGTGGTAGCGCGGGTAAAAGCGATCCGAGAACAATGTGGCCAGCACTTTTTTATTTATAGTGGTGATGATGTAACGGGCCTTGCTGCGATGTGTCATGGTGCAAATGGTGTGATCTCGGTCACTGCAAATGTCATGCCACGCAGTATGCGGACCATGTGTTTTGCCGCATATGATAAAGATATCGCGCAAGCTGAAGCGATTGATCAGGTCTTGGCACCGCTGCATAAGCAGCTATTTTGCGAGGCAAACCCGATTCCAGTGAAATGGGCGTTGCAAGCGCTTGGCAAAATACCAGTGGGTATTCGTTTACCTTTGACGCCGCTTGATTCACAATACCACGCACCATTGCAGGAAGCACTGAATGCAGCGCAGCGGATGGAGGCGGGGTTTCCCTAACGAGGAGTATGTTCCACATGAGACGAGTTTTTTATTTGCTGATAGGCATTTTACCGCTATTACTAGCTAGCTGCGCACACATTGAGCCGGCTGCTTTCAAGAATCGCAATCGACTGTACTTGCAAGCGCAAAGCATCCCGCCCTTGAGTATCCCCATCGGTTTATCCTCTAGCAGCTTCGATGAATCTTACCCAGTGCCCGAGCGCACTTATCCTCCTGGCAGTGCTGATGTTAGCTTGTTGCCGCCGGATTTGAGATGAGCATTCGATTACCGGTTGGACCAAGTGATTTTAAATCACTGATTGATGATCAATTTGATTTTGTCGATAAAAGTTTATTTATCAAAGAAGTGATTGAAGATACAAGCGTTGTCTTAATCACACGTCCTCGCCGCTTTGGCAAGACATTAAATATGTCCATGTTGCGCTATTTTTTTGATATCAATGAGAGCGCAGCTGATTTATTTAAACATTTAAAAATTGCACAAGAAAAGGCGCTCATATCGAAGCATCAGGGACAATATCCGGTTATTTTTTTGACGTTTAAGGATATTAAGAGTAAAACGTATGAGGTTGCTTATCAAGAAATCATTCATGTGATTAAGATGATTTATCTCAAATTTAGCCCTATTTTGTTAAATAGTGATAAATTAACTGTCTATCATAAAATGGAAATTAATTCCATATTGGAAGGAAAAGCAAACCAAGCTACGATTGGGGCATCTATTCTTTTTCTAAGCAATTGTTTGCATGATCACTATGGCAAAAAAGTCTGCATCTTAATTGATGAATACGACACGCCTATTCAAACAGGTTATTTAAACAAATATTATGACGATATTGTTGGATTATTTCGAAATTTATTTGGCGCGGCATTGAAAGATAATCCTTATTTATTTAAAGCGGTACTTACCGGTATATTGCGTGTTTCAAAAGAAAGTTTTTTTTCTGGTTTAAATAATTTGGTGGTTTATTCAGTATTGAATCAAAAATATGGCGATTATTTTGGTTTTACTGAAGATGAAGTAAATAAGTTACTCACGAAAGCTGATTTGCATTCAAAAGCAGAAGAAATTAGAAATTGGTATAACGGCTACCAGGTAGGTGATCATCGTATCTATAACCCATGGTCAATGGTAAGCTGCATCATGAAGCAAGGTATGCTTAGTGTGCACTGGGTGAATACCAGTGATAATGTGTTAATAAAGCAGCTTTTGATTCAAGCGAAAGAGAGCTTTAAATCACAATTTGAATTGTTATTCGAGGGACAGACCGTTCCACAATTAATCAATGAGCACGTTGTTTTTGGTGAACTTAACACCAGTCAGTCGGCTGTGTGGAGTTTATTTTTGATGGCGGGATACTTGACAATAGATTCATTAGAATGGACTGATCGAGGCCTACCTTTATGTCAACTACGTATCCCGAATCTAGAAATTAGAAATTTATATCGCAGCATTATTGAAGAGTGGCTAGCAGATGGGTTTGGTCTAGGCTGGTATGATGCTTTTACTGACGCTTTGCTTGACGGCAATATGGTTGAATTTAAAAGCCGGTTGAAACAACTGTTAGAGGAAACGGTCAGTGTGCATGATTTGAGCCATGCACCTGAAAGCTTCTATCATGGTTTAATGATAGGGTTGACGGCAAGTCTTGGTAATCGCAAAGAATATTCGATTCGCTCGAATCGAGAAAGTGGCCATGGCCGTTACGATTACATGATTCTTTCACATCGCAAAGATAAATTAACGATTATTTTTGAATTTAAGAAAGTGAATGTCTCCCAAGAAAAACCAGAAGAAATCAAAAATATATTAGAACAATCAGCCAAAGAAGCATTAAATCAAATTGATTCTCGCGGCTATCTAGCCGAAGCCAAGCAGCTTGCTGCCGGCAACATCTTAAAGATCGGGCTTGCTTTTAGTGGGAAGCGATTTGTGCTGGTGTACGAGGAAGTGTAAGGTTATTTCTTCTTGACGTTCGCATTTTCATGTTTTTAACTTTGCTTTAAATATTATTGATGGTTAGCGGTAAATAAATTAAGCTATGCCGCTTGCCAGGAGAGGTACCGAAGCGGTCATAACGGCGCTGACTCGAAATCAGATGGGGGGCTTGCTCCCACGGGGGTTCGAATCCCCCCCTCTCCGCTGTTTTCTTCAAATAAGATATCTTCCATGAATCATGTTGCTGCTAAAAAATCTGCTTTCTACTTCGTGATTGTGGTAGGGATCGTTAGCCTGTTTGCTGATATGACCTACGAAGGCGCGCGTAGTATCAACGGGCCATTTCTAGCCCTTTTAGGGGCGAATGCGTTTGTTGTTGGTGCGGTTGCAGGGTCAGGTGAATTGATTGGCTATGCGCTGCGCATGGTTTCCGGCAGATGGGCAGATCGCTCGCGCAAGTATTGGCTGATCACGATTGCAGGTTATGTGTGCAATATGCTAGCAGTGCCCTTGCTTGCCTTTGTCGGCCAGTGGCCGTTGGCGGCATTGCTCATGATCATCGAGCGTGCCGGCAAGGGGCTGCGCGTGCCACCACGCGATGCCATGCTCTCACATGCATGCGAACGACTGGGGAGCGGCTTTGGTTTTGGCTTGCACGAGGCGCTTGATCAAACCGGTGCAGTCTTAGGGCCGTTGCTTGCGGCGCTCGCTTTCCATCTTTCAGGTCAATATCACGATAGTTATCTTTTCTTACTGTTTCCTGCTTTATGTGCCTTGCTGATGTTGGGGGTGGCGAGACATCAATTTCCGCGTCCAGAACAGTTGAGCATCAAACAAACGGCACTGCCTAGTCGCATCAGTAGCCGTGCTTTTATTTATTACTTAATCGCAAGTAGCTTAGTTGCCGCAGGCTTTGCTGATTTTCCACTAATGGCCTATCACTTCGAGAAGATGCAACTCCTGCCAAGTGCGATGATTCCAGTGACCTATGCCGGTGCAATGGGAGCAAGTGGCGTGACGGGGTTGCTGCTTGGACCACTCTATGATCGGCAAGGACTGATCGTCCTACTCATCGTGACGTTAATCGCCGCTTTCTTTGCGCCGCTTGTGTTTTTGACGCATGGGAGTTGGATCGTCTTGGGTGTCGCGTTGTGGAGCATCGGCGTCGGCGCACAAGGCTCGCTCATGCGCGCGGTGATTGCGAATCAAGTGCCGGCGGACAAACGTGCAACGGCATACGGCACGTTTAATTTGGTCTATGGTGTTGCGTGGTTTGCTGGTAGCCTTGTGATCGGTGCGCTTTATAATGTCTCGTTTATCGCGGTCGTTAGCTTTTCATTAGTTACACAGTTGTTGGGTGTAGCGTTTTTGTATGTAGTTGTGAAGTGCTCATGACTTCTTTAGCAGGTTGAAAACGTTGAACATACTGCCTTAAGTTAGCCAAAGTGATTTCTGAGTCTTTTTGTTCTTCTTCCTTGTTTAAGAGGGCGCAGTTCACGAATTGTCGAAGCGCTTTCTGGTCGTCGGTGTCTAGATTTAATTGAGCTAAAATAAATTGTCCCATGTAGCCACCTGGTGGTGGACTAAAAATCGACCATTTGGATGCTTCTGGGTCAAAGGCAATTACCAGCATTTTGTAAAAAGCTTCTTCAAGCTTTTGTCGTTTTGTTTCTGTTGCTAACAGCACATTTTTTTTGATTCTTTCTACTTCTGTAGTAACCTCGGCGAGCCTCTTTTTTTTCGCCTCGTCTTTTAGTGTAGGTGAATTGTTGATTGCTTGAATGAGGCTCAAAATATGCGCCTGTAACAAAGCATTGCCTTTTGCTAACGGACCGATTTTATTTTTTGCTTGCAAATAATCGAGTATGACCTGAGCTTCTTTTCGTGCTGTATCATCTAGATAAGCTGACTGAGTCTGTTGTTGAGCTAACTCAAGCGGTGTAATACCTGCATTATTTTTTGTTTCAATCTTTGCATCCTTTGTATCATCATTATCTACTAAATCTACTAAGATTTTGATTACTGGCAGATTTTTTTTGCGCACGGCTTCGTGCAATGGTGTTGAGCCTAATTCGCTAATGTTGGTATTAGCACCTGCTGTTATTAGTGCTTTGAGTATTTTTTCTTGAAGATCAGTATTAATCTTCTCTGTTCTAATACAGATAAAAATCGGTAGTTGGTGACCATAGCTCTGTGTCTGCGGCATGTTTAAAGCTGAGTCAATATACTTTTCGTACGCTTCTGTTGTTAGCAAGTTAGTAACAGTATCAAGTTGTCCTTGTTTAATCGCTTCATTTAGGTAAGTCTGCAGATTTAGAGACATATTGACATTAGATTGGCTATGCATAAAACCTCATTTGCTATTTATGCTTATTTGTTATTTGTGTGAGGCTTATAATTTACATAGCCAATATTAACAGCTTTTAATCAGTGATTCTGCTACCCTGCAAAATTCTTCGCCGCAAATTCCCAATTCACAATTTCCCAATAATTCTTGAGATAATCAGGGCGGGCATTGCGATAATCAATGTAGTAGGCATGCTCCCACACATCGCAAGTTAATAGAGCCGTTTTGCCATGTTTCATTGGCAAATCAGCGTTTGCGGTATTGAGGATGGCAAGTTCGCCTTGGCCGGTTTCAACTAACCATGTCCAGCCAGAGCCAAATAGACCCGTTGCTGATTCGGTGAAGGCTTTTTTGAAGGCATCGAAGGAGCCAAAGTGCTGGTTAATCGCATCAGCCAACTTGCCGCTTGGTGTGCCTGCGCTATTGGGGGTGAGGCTATGCCAATAGAAGCTGTGGTTCCAATGTTGTGCAGCATTGTTAAAGATAGGGCCACTTGCTTTCATGATGATATCTTCAAGCGCGCAATCTTCGAATTCTGTGCCGTTAGTCAATGCATTGAGCTTATCGACATACGTCTTGTGATGCTTGCCGTGATGGTAGTCCAGCGTTTCTCTCGAGATGTACGGCTGCAGAGCGTCGGGCGCATAGGGGAGATGGGGTAGTTCGAACATAGGTTGGTTTCCTTATTTAGAGGGATGGAGTAAATCGTTCTGTAAATCTGTTATTTCTCGTTCAGATAATCCTGTGGCTAGTTGAATATCTTGAATAGATACCTTGGTTTTTAGCAAATTAATTGCTATTTTCTTAGCTGCTATTGCTTTGCCCTCAGCAAGGCCTGCATCGTAGCTATCACCTATCCTCGTTTTTTCGCTGCGTATTACATCCCAGTAGGCTTCATAATAATCCATTTCTCCTTGGGTAAATGCGGCTCGCTCTGTGCATTCCACCGCTTCTGCGATTTCGGGTACAGCCGTAAATTCGGCTGGTACCGTATTGGTTTCTTCACTAATCTCTTTTAAAAATCGTAGCCACAATATTCTTAGTTTTTTCTCATCAGAAGATTCAATGGGAATTTTAGGCAATTCAATGAAGACAAGTTGCAGTTCTTTGATAATGTTGCTATCGCTACTGCTTTTCTTGCTTAATTGATAGTGATGATACCATTCAGGCGTGCTTTTCTCGTAACACTCTGTAATAAGTCCCAATCCATAAACAGGTTGGAGGAATCGATAATCTATCCCCTTTTTAAGTTGTGAAACAACTGCTTGACTCGCGCCAAATAATAAGCGCTGCCTAAAATGATCGGTCCAATTCATTTGCATTTCAACGATAAACACACGACCTTGTGCATCTTTACATTTCACATCTGCAATCGTCTGCTTAAACTCAGGGATATTAGGCAAGTGTTCCTTTTGTAAGTATTCTAATGAGACAATATTGCCATCTTCTGGCAAAGGCAGTACTGAATTTAAAAAGCTAATTAATAAGTGTGAGTGTTCAGCAAAGATTTTTTTAAAGACGAGATCATTTTTTGGGTCTAAATAACGGCTCATGATTTTTTCCTCTAGTTAAATCGTCTCTTCGTCTCTCTTCGTCAACACTTCAAACCCTGTCTCGGTCACTAAAATCGTATGTTCCCACTGCGCCGATAAGCTGTGGTCTTTGGTGACGGCGGTCCAGCGGTCGGGTAGGGTTTTGGTGTGATGTTTGCCAGCGTTGATCATGGGCTCAATTGTAAAAATCATGCCGGGTTGTAGCACGATGCCAGTGCCGGCTTTGCCGAAGTGGAGCACAGCAGGAGGCTCGTGGAAGACGCTGCCGATGCCGTGGCCGCAAAAATCGCGGACGACGGAGAAGCGGTTTTTCTCGGCATGTTTTTGTATCACCGCACCAATATCGCCTAAATGGCTGCCAGGTTTGACGCAAGCAATGGCGAGATAGAGGCATTCTTGTGTGACGCGGACTAAGCGCTCGGCCAGGATCGAGCCTTTGCCGATGATAAACATTTTGCTGGTATCGCCATGGTAGCCGTCTTTTTTAACGGTGACGTCAATATTGACGATATCGCCTTCTTTCAAGGCACGAGGCCCCGGGATGCCGTGGCACACTTGATGATTCACTGAAGTGCAGATCGATTTCGGATAACCCTTGTAATGCAAGGGGGCAGGGATTGCCTGCTGCGTATTGACGATGTAATCGTGACAAAGCTGGTCTAAGTATTCGGTGGTGACGCCTGCTTTCACGAAAGGCGTAATCATGTCGAGCACATCGGCAGCCAAGCGCCCTGCAATGCGCATTTTTTCGATTTCATCAGGTGTTTTGATGATGATTTTTTCAGCTTGAGCCATAGGATTGCATGCAAGTTGTTGTTTGATAGTCACCTATGGTATAAAGACGTGCTTTATTTAGCAATAACAACCGTCACACGCACAATAAAGCTCACTGCCGGGTGCCCGTAAAGGGGTTGGTAGTCAGTCAGTGCGGAGGCTTAACCCAAAAAAGAGAGGATACCATGTCTGTTTCGATTCAAGCGATGTTAAAAGCCGGTGTGCATTTCGGCCACCAAACCCGTTACTGGAACCCTAAAATGCAGCACTATATTTACGGTTCCCGCAACAAGATTCATATTATTAATCTCGGTAAAACCTTGCCACTCTTTCAAAATGCCTTGAATTTTATGGGCGGCATTGCTGCCAATAAAGGCAAGATTTTGTTTGTCGGCACCAAATATGCCGCGCAAGAAATTATGCAACAAGAAGCCGAACGTTGCGCGATGCCATACGTCAATCGCCGTTGGCTAGGCGGTATGTTGACCAACTACAAAACCATCAGACAGTCCATTAAGCGCTTGAAAGAATTAGAAGCCATGTTTGAAAGTGGTCGCTTTGGTCGATTGACTAAAAAAGAAATTCTCGGCTTAACCCGTGAAAAAGATAAATTAACCAACAACTTAGGCGGGATCAAAAACATGGGCGGCATCCCCGATGCGCTCTTTGTGGTTGATGTGGGCCATGAAAATATTGCGATATTGGAAGCAAAACGTCTTGGCATTCCCGTAATTGGCGTGGTCGATTCAAACAATGATCCTGAAGGCATTGATTATGTCATCCCTGGTAATGACGATTCCACACGCGCCATTCGCTACTACGCCGAAATGATCGCAAATACCGTGCTCGAAGCGCGCGCCAGCACGCTGGATGGCAATCGAGAAGAGTTTATTGAGATTGAAGAAGCCCTGCAGGCTAAGCATGAAGGGGATAAATAGATGAGTGCTACTATTTCCGCAGAAATGGTTAAAACCTTACGCGAGCGTACCAGTGCAGGCATGATGGATTGCAAAAAAGCACTCACTGAAGCAGAAGGCGATTTGGACAAAGCGACTGAGCTTTTACGTAAATCAGGTGCTGCCAAGGCCAGTAAAAAAGCTGATCGCATTGCGGCTCAAGGTGCGGTTGTCATAACGAGTGATGGCAAACAAGCAGCGATGGTGGAAGTCAATAGCGAGACGGACTTTGTTGCGCTTGATCCTAACTTCACTGGCTTTGCAGATAGCGTTGTTAAAGCGGTGCTTGCTGAAAAACCAGCTGATTTAGCTGCTTTAATTGAAAAAGTTGAAAGCCAGCGTCAAGCCCTGGTTGCCAAATTAGGTGAAAATATTCAACTGCGCCGGTTTGTGCTGACCAATCCCGCGGCTGTTACCGTTGGTACTTATTTGCATGGTGCACGCATTGGCGTGTTAGTGGAGCTGGATCAAGATAATCCAACGCTGGCACGAGACATTGCGATGCATATTGCCGCAAGTAAGCCGTTGGTGATTTCACCAGAACAAGTGTCGGCTGAGCTGATTGAACAAGAAAAAACCATTTTCATGGCGCAAGCGGCAGAAAGTGGCAAGCCTAAAGACATCATTGAAAAAATGGTGGCAGGGCGCATCAAGAAATTTGTTGATGAAGTATGCTTACTCGGCCAACCTTTTGTGAAAAATCCTGAGATAACGGTTGGTCAGTTGCTGAAAGAGCATCAAGCAACGGTTCGCGCGTTTTATCGCTTCGAAGTGGGCGAAGGTATCGAAAAAGTCGTTGAAGACTTCAAAGAAGCGGTCATGTCTCAAGTGAAGAGCAGCACATAATGACGCAACCCCTGTACAAACGTGTTTTGCTGAAGTTGAGTGGTGAAGCGCTGCAGGGCGATCATCTTTTCGGGATTGATGCGGGCAAGCTCGCAACCATCGCACAAGAAATCAACGATGCTGTGGAATTGGGCGTGCAGGTGGCGCTGGTCATTGGCGCAGGCAATTTGGTGCGTGGTGCCGATTTGTGTGCAACAGGTTTTGATCGCATTGCGGCAGATCAGATGGGGATGCTCGCGACTATCGTCAATGGCGTTGCGCTGCGCGATGCGCTGGAGAAAAAGCAGATACCGGTGGTGTTGATGTCGGCATTTGGCATTCCAAGCATTGCCATTCAATATGACAGAGGCTTGGCTAAACAAGAATTAGTGCAGGGCAAAGTCGTGATTTTTGCAGGCGGAACCGGCAATCCATTGGTGACGACAGATTCCGCTGCTGCTTTGCGTGGGGTTGAAGTAGGGGTGGATATTGTCTTGAAGGCAACCAAAGTCGATGGTGTGTTTGACGATGATCCGATCAAGAATCAAAAAGCGCAGCGTTTTAAGCAGTTGAGTTATGACGATGTGTTAGCTAAGCGTTTGCGTGTGATGGATTTGACTGCGATTTTGCTGTGCCAAGATCAAGGCCTGCCACTGCGCGTGTTTAATATGAATAAACAAGGGGCGCTTAAGCAGATTATGCTTGGCGAAGATATTGGTACGCTCATTCATGCCCATTTTGGAGAAGTTCATGCAGACCATTAAAGAGGTAGAAACACGGATGCACAAATGCATTGATGCATTCAAAGCCGACATTGCAAAATTGCGCACAGGTCGCGCCCATCCGAGTATCCTCGATCACGTGCGGGTCAATTATTACGGCACAGAAATGCCGATCAGCCAAGTCGCGAACATCAATGCAAGCGATGCGCGCACGCTGACGGTGCAGCCATGGGAAAAAGCCATGGTACCCGTGGTGGAAAAGGCGATTTTGAATGCCGATTTAGGCTTGAATCCCGTCACCTCAGGCGATCTGATTCGTGTGCCGATGCCGGCGTTGAATGAAGAAAGACGAAAAGAATTAATCAAAGTGGTGAAATCAGAAGCCGAGACGGCACGTGTGAGTATTCGCAACGTGCGTCGTGATGCGAATGACGAGTTGAAAGCGTTATTGAAAAATAAAGCGATCACCGAAGACGAAGAGCATAAACGCATGGATGAGATTCAAAAAACGACGGACAAATTTATTGCTGAAGTTGATCAGTTGCTCGCTCATAAAGAAACAGAACTCATGTCTGTTTAATCGAAATGAAACCTGCTGTCATCCCGCAACATATTGCTATCGTCATGGACGGGAATGGCCGCTGGGCCAAGCGACGCTTTTTGCCGCGATTAGCGGGTCACAAAGCAGGCGTTGAAGCGGTGCGCAAGATCGTCAAAGCTTGTGCTGAGAAGCAAGTTAAGGTGCTATCGCTGTTTGCTTTTAGCAGTGAAAACTGGAAACGGCCTACGCAAGAAGTGAATGACCTGATGGATTTATTTATGACGGGTCTTGAACGCGAAGTGCCACAACTGCATGAAAATCATATCCAACTACGCTTTATTGGCGATCAAGCTAAATTCAGCGACAAACTACGCGATAAAATTCATGCTGTGCAAGACTTAACCCGTGCGAATACGGGGATGGTGTTGCAGATTGCAGCAGATTATGGCGGGCAATGGGATATTACCTGTGCAACTAAACAATGCGCAGCAGCCGTCGCCCGCGGCGAGCTGGCACCGCATGACATCACGGCTGAAACACTTGCGAGCTATCTCTCTTTTGCAGATTTACCGGATCCTGATTTATTCATCCGCACCAGTGGCGAGATGCGGATTAGCAATTTTATGCTGTGGCAGCTGGCTTATACAGAGCTATACTTTACACCACTGTTATGGCCTGATTTTGATGAAGCGGCACTTGACGCAGCGTTGCTGCACTATGCAAGTCGAGAGAGACGGTTTGGGGGGAGTGAATAATTTATGTTGCGATTACCTATTGGTTATAGTGATTTCAAAGAAATTGTTGATGAAGGCTTTGATTTTGTCGATAAAAGTTTATTGATAAAAGAAATCCTTGAGGATGGAAAAGTTGTTTTAATCACACGTCCTAGACGCTTCGGTAAGACATTAAATATGTCTATGTTGCGCTATTTCTTTGATATGAATGAAAATGCTGCTAATTTATTTAAAAATTTAAAAATTGAGAAAGAAAAAACAATCTGGGAGACACATCAAGGCAAGTATCCTGTTATTTTTTTGACATTTAAGGATATTAAAGAAAAGACATACGAAGAAACTTATCAAAAATTACTTCGAATGATAGAAAGAGTTTATCTTAAGTTTAGCAAAGTATTACTAAACAGTGATGCATTAACTGACTACCATAAGAGCAGAATTAATGATATTTTGGAAAGGAAAGCTGATAAATCAGATATCGAGGATTCAATACTTTTTTTAAGTCATTGCTTGCATGGTCATTATGGCCAAAAAGTCTGTATCTTATTGGATGAATATGATACACCAATCCAATCTGGTTATTTGAATAATTATTATGATGAAATTGTTGTCTTATTTCGCAATTTATTGGGCGCTGCGCTGAAAGACAATGCTTACCTTTTTAAGGCTGTCCTCACTGGTATCTTGCGTGTTTCTAAAGAGAGTTTATTTTCTGGATTGAATAATGTAGAGGTTTACTCTGTATTACGTAAAAAGTATGGTGATTATTTTGGCTTTACTGAGTTAGAGGTGACAAATTTACTAATTAAAACAGGTTTTCAACAAAAATCTGAAGAAATTAGGAATTGGTATAATGGTTATCAAGTGGGCGATCATCGCATCTATAACCCATGGTCAATAGCCAGTTGTTTGATGAAAGAAGGTGTTGTTGATCGTTATTGGTTGAATACCAGTGATAATGCGTTAATTAAGCATCTTTTATTAAAATCGACTGATACCTTTAAAGCACAACTTGAATTGTTATTTCTTGGTCACACCATTCCTTCTTTGATTGATGAATACATCGCTTTCCCCGAACTTAATACAAATGAGTCAGCTGTGTGGGGCTTATTCCTGATGGCAGGATACTTAACCGTCGATTCATCAGAATTAACCAGGCAAGGTCCATTATGCCAATTACGTATTCCTAACATAGAAATTAGAGATTTGTATGCCGGCATTATTGAACATTGGTTAGCAGATGGACTCGGACTGCCTTGGTATAACAGTTTTATTAGCCACTTACTTGATGGCGATATGCTTGAATTTGAGAAGGGCTTAACTACTCTTTTAGAGCAAGTCGTGAGTGTGCACGATATTGGTCATGCACCTGAAAGTTTTTATCATGGACTTTTGATTGGGCTAACAGCGAGCCTTGGTGATCGAAAAGATTATGAAATCAGATCAAATCGAGAAAGTGGCTATGGTCGTTATGATTATATGATCCTTTCGACTGTGCCTGATAAGCTGACCATTTTATTTGAATTTAAAAAAGTGGATATTGCTTCCACAAAAGCAGAAGAAGGCAAAAATAGGTTAAAAGCGTCTGCACTTGATGCACTGAATCAAATTAATTCACAAGCGTATTTAGCTGAAGCAAAATCACGTGGCGTAACCAATATCTTGAAGATTGGACTTGCGTTTAGCGGGAAGCAATTTGTGTTGGCACATGCGCGGGAAGGAAAATAACATCATGTTAAAACAACGCATTCTAACTGCAATCATTCTTATCCCTTGCTTTCTCCTCTTACTATTCTTCCTACCGCCCACAGGTTTTTTGCTACTGACTGCACTCATGGTCGTTGCTGCGAGCAGTGAATGGTCGCGTTTGATGGGTTTATCGACGCGCAAAGCAAGATTGGTGTATGTCATCCTCACGGTGCTGCTAGGTGCGATCGTGCTTTTTCTGCCGGCGATGACAGTGATTGGCATTGGGGCAGTGTGGTGGCTGGTTGCAGTGGTGCTCTTGTTTTTATATCCACGACCTGCGAGCCCTTTATGGCAGAAAGGCCTCATAGGCTGGCTCGTCTTGCTGCCTTGCTGGGTGGCGGTAAACTATATTCGCAATCAACCCGAAGGCTTGCCAGCACTGTTATTTCTGCTCGTGCTAATTTGGGGTGCGGATTCGGCTGCTTATTTTGTCGGTAAAGCATGGGGCAAACACAAACTCGCGCCAAAAATTAGCCCTGGCAAGTCGATTGAAGGCGCGATCGGAGCCTTGGTTTTTGGCTTAATCTGGTGTGCGATTGTCCTTTATTTCTTTCATATCAACGTTGAACCCAGTGTGTGGATCGGGAGCATCCTCTTGACGCTCCTGACCGTTGTATTTTCTATTATCGGCGATTTGTTTGAAAGCATGATGAAGCGCGCTGTCAATATCAAAGACTCAGGCAGCATTTTGCCGGGTCACGGCGGCGTGCTCGATCGCATCGATAGCCTCACCGCCGCAGCCCCGGTGTTTGTGTTGTTTGCGTGGTGGTTGAGCCGAGGTTAGGGTCCTCCGAAGGTAGTGTAAGTGATCGGCGCAGGATGTCATCAAGTCTGACAGTGCTATTGGGGTCGAGTAGTTGTTTTTGGAGGGATTCATCCATCAGCACTATGACAGCGATTTGGTCATTAGTTAGATTTTGTATCTCCTCAAATAACACATCGCCATTTCTAATTAATTGACAGATATAGGGCATTTCAAGGGCTGTGACTATATTTCCTTCGAGCTCACGTATGTGATGGAATGAGAACCATCGATTGCCTTCAGCTAGTAGGCTTCGTAGGTCCTTGTTCTGTAAGCTACTGACTAAAGGGTCGTTTAGTTCGCATATATCGTCTGTTGTTAGTATTCCATCCCATATTAACGGAAAGATATCTATATCCTGGATAGCTGTCACAGCAGCTTTGTTGAGTTTAAGCAGTGCATCAAGAGTGAAGAAGTCATGAAGAATTAATGCTGCTGCACAATCGTCATCTAAGATAATGATATCGTCTTTGGTTAAGTTGGCTAATTGATCATGACTTAATTTGCCCTCTTTATAGAGGCAATGCAAAGTAGGGTATGTTTGCAGAAGCTCTTCAGGCGTCATTGCCTCATCATCTGATCTTTCGCTTGAGCTTTCGTCTGAGCTTTCGGTTTCATTGCTATCTCCAGATCCTGATAATTCTAGTTTTTTAGCTTCAGCTACGGATATGACTGGCTGATTCTGCGGCGGAGAGGCAGGCGAAAAACCAAAGAGTGTTGACTCATGTAATATGTGAGGCTTTTTTGCTGGGGGCTGCATGAGGCCGTTGTTGTTTTCCTCTTCATCTTCGCTTGAGCTGGCTCGCTTGCGTTTTTGACTTGATTCATCTTCGTCTTCGCTTGAGCTGTTATCTGAGAGGGACTCCAAAAGAATCTTTACCACCTCGTCATCGCTCTTCCTATCGAGTCGGTGCAATGCATAATTTATTTTTTCGAGTTTCAGCGCGCCAGAAAGGAACTCTGGACGAATAGTATCATTTAGGATAGCCCACGATACAGAATAAGTTTTTTCATCATCATCGCTTATATTCGGATGAGAGGAATACTTATCTTCACATTCCTTTAGCTGATTAATAGTGATGTCGTGGTTTTGTAGCAATTTGTAGCCATGGGCACTCGAGATAACTTCCCATGCAAGACGTCCCATCCGAATGACTTGTTGCAAAGTCAACACATTACTACTTAATAGCTTGCGACAGTTGCTATTGTTGAGTGCCGCAACAATAGTCGGGAGTTCGAAGGGCACCTCGCTAAATTTAAATACACGATTTAACAATAGTAAGCTAAACTCATCGTTTAGGAGTAGCTTGCGTTTTTTATTTGTTAGCTGATATAAATCCGTTTCTTTTAGTATGCCATTTTCTAATAAACTGCCAATCTTGGGATTCTTAATAACCATGAGCGCATTGCTTACAGATGGTTGTTCTTGCTTAGCGAGTTTTTTTATATGATCGAGCGTCAGTACTCTATCGAGCAGTAATTTATAAACGACAGGCTCATCAATTATCGCAATTTCATCGATTTCATCTTCTTTGTCTACAATCAACTGCTGTAGTTGTTCAAAATTAAGTATTCCGTTGAGTAATAGCGAGCGTATGGACGCGTGGCCTAAAGCTTCCAGTGCAATATCTGAAAGATTAAGCAGATTGTTTTTTATCCATATTTTTCGACTGAGTAGTTGATATACCACAGAATAGCGTAGGGCAGTGATAGCGTTTCTGTTTAGGTTTAAAACATCATTTAAGGTCCACGAGTTATCTGCGAATAATTGCTGCACGGTACGAAGGTATAATGCCTCGAGTGTGTTATAAGAAGTAATATTGTTTAGTGGCAATTTGCCACCAAGATACAGCTGACGAACGGCAGTATTTTGCAAGGCTTTAGATGTGATGTCTGATAACTCAAACAATTGATCCCATGTTAGCTGATTTTCAGCTAGCATCGATTGGATACCTGAATTTTTTAACGCAGCTCTGGCAGAAGAGGATAATTCGTATAATTGTTCGGTTTTAATTTTTCCTTCAACTAAAGCGCTTCGAACAATAGGGTAATGTAATATGTCAGATGCGTTGTTAACTAATCGGTTAAGCTGTTCTGCGCTCATTTTTTCTTTACTTATAAATTGACGTATAGATTGATCGTCTAAAATGTCTAATGCTCCGCGTTCTAACTTCCTGATTTGTCTTAGATTAAAAATTTTTTCATCTAAAGCAAGTTGTATTCCTTGTTTATTTTGGTGCTTGCTCGTAGTAGAATCTAGTTCTTTTAGGTTTTGTCGTGGGAGCATGGTATTAGCCTCAGAAGAAAAAATAGGGATCATTTATAGGATTTTTTATGATTGGGGTATTGTATAGGATAAAGATTAAGGTTTGATTAATCACAACGATCGCGTCGACAGCTTCATCAATATTGAGTAATTAGGAATCATATATGTCATCTAATCAAAGAAAACTTGCATCAATCCGTCAAGTTGGGTCGATTACACCGATTGATGGTGCGGATAACATCGAAAAAATTTCCATCGATGGGTGGAATTGTGTTGCAAAAAAAGGAGAGTTCAAAGCGGGGCAGTTTTGTGTTTATTTTGAAATTGATTCCTTCCTGCCTGTTCGGCCTGAGTTTGAATTTTTAAGAAGGACATCATTGCGCAAAATGGGTGACAAAGAAGGGTTTCGGTTGAAGACTATACGGTTACGAGGTGTGTTGTCACAGGGGCTCGCGTTGCCACTCAGTATTTTAGGCGATCACGTTGTTGAATTGGGTGATGATGTTACGGATGTGTTGGGTATCATCAAATTTGAACCCCCTATGCCTGCAGAATTACAAGGGGTTGCTAAAGCTTCATTTCCAGGATTTATTTGTAAAACTGATCAGGAACGCATCCAAAATATATGGAGTGAAATCAAGGATACCGCTGAATCGTTTGAGGTAACACTGAAGCTAGATGGCACAAGTTGTACTTACTATCTGCACGATGGCAATTTTGGGGTATGTTCGCGTAATTTGGAGCTTGAAGCGAGTGAAACCAATACGTTATGGAAGTTAGCGCAACAATATAAAATTGAAGAATTATTGCGTTCTTATGGACATAATATTGCATTACAAGGTGAAATTATTGGTGAAGGCATTCAAAAAAATCCTGAAAAAATAAAAGGGCAGGATTTTTATTTATTTGATATCTGGGACATTAATCAACGACGTTATTATTTGCCACAAGAACGTCGCGCCTTACATGAAAAATTTTTTCCTGTATTGAAACATATTCCTATTTTAGATGTTAAGCGATATTTGACAGAATATAAAAGCGTAGAATCAATCTTAACTGCAGCAGAGGGGCCTTCGATGCAAGGTGAAGTTCGCGAGGGGATTGTGTTTAGATCAAATGAATCTGGGCTGACCTTTAAGGTGATTTCAAATTTATACTTGCTGGCGGAGTGAAAGTAGTTTAAGCAATAAGCTGCTGAGACCACAGTTTTTGCAAGAAGCTTTTAAAAGACCAGATAAATATACCATCACCAGTAATGCGGTCATTGGGATCTAAGCTCACCACGCCATACTGTTGAATTAAACCTTCTTCTTTAAGCGCACGCAGCCCTTTTAAATGTTTATCGCTGACAAGATCTGTTCCTTTTATTTCTATAGCTAATTGATTACCAATAACAAAATCGACTTCAAAATGAGAAGTAGAACGCCAATATTGCAATAAGTGATCGATGCGTTGATAGGTAAGAAAAGCGCGTAATTCTAGTGCAATGAAATGTTCGAAAGCACGACCGAACAGTTCAGATTTAAATTCAATGTGGCCTCTTTTTGTCAATGAATTGACAACGCCAATATCAAAAAGAAAATATTTTGCACGTGTAATTGCTTTGCGTTTTGTCGTTGCTAAAAAGGGTGGAATTGAAAAGCCAATTAAGGTGTCATTTAATATGCTAAAATACGCTTCTACGGTCCGAGCAGCTATGCCGCAATCGCTAGCGATATTTGTATAATTGATTTCTTCACCATTACAAAGTGCAACGATTTCTAAGAATCGAATGAATCCAGATAAATTACGTGTTAAGCTTTCCGCTTTAATTTCTTCTTGCAAATACGTGCCAACATACGCTTTAAGGTACTCATGTGCTTCTTGTTGCCCATAAAATTCAGGCAAGCCTGTTGTATTTAAATAAGTGAGCAAGTCGAAATCAGGAATTTCTTGTGAAGTGAGTGGCAATAAATTCGCTTGAAAGGCACGTCCTGCCAATAAATTGGTGCCACCCCTACGCAATTTTCTTGCACTGCTTCCTGTGAGTAAGAAAATTTGTTTACGTTTTGTAATTAAGCGCTGCACTTCATCAAGTAGCTCAGGCAATTTTTGTACTTCATCAATGACGATTAGTGTACCAGGTGCTGTTTCTTGAGCAATTAAGGTAGGTTCGCGCAGCAGACGTTGAAAAACAGTTGCATCCAGTAAATCATAAACTTTGGCATGAGGCAGCGTAGCATCAATGAGCGTACTCTTGCCGACGCCGCGTGGTCCAAACAGGAAATAACTTCTTTTTTGCAGAAGTTTAGCTAAATCTAAGCGCCTAGTGTACATATTTCCTCATAAACAGTAGTACTGTTGCCGAATATGATGATAATCGGCAACAGTGCTGCTGTCAATGATTAATGACTGTTCCGTAGCTGTGATTTTTCCAGCGAGCTCACCCACGTCTGACGCTCACAATAGATGCTTAGGGTCTGAAGCTTGGTTGTCTTTCAAATTCTAGTGGGCGGTTAGATACTGAGATCTTGCATACTTCCAGCAATGCTTCCGCAAACGTTTTTTGGTTGTTGGTGATTTGCGCCAAAATATTTAGATCCTCTTCTATATCTATTAGATTTTCATATTCCTGATCCGTTAGATGTTGTAGTTGATTGAAGGTGATCTTTTTTTCGTTACTGGTGAATAGCTCGTGAATAAAAGAATATTCGAATGCTAAGCTTGCATTTGGTGTAAGCTCGCCTACCTGAGCAAGTGTTAAGTGACCTGCGGTGAATAGTCCTAGTATATTCGTTTCCAGCAAATTATTTAGGGTAGGTTTATTTAAATTTTTTATATCTTCTTTCGTCAGTTTACTGCCTATCAATGGAGAGATATTGGGGTCTTGTATGGCAGTAATGGCATGCTTATTTTTTTGTAGCTCAAGGAGCTCTTCACAAGAATACGTACCGTTAAACACCAGATCTGCAGTACACTTATCATCTAGAATTATTTTGCCATCTTCAGATAAATTATTGAATTGTGTCTCGGTTAATTTACCTTTTTCATAGAGGAGGTCTATGTAATAATCTAGTGTCTTATCTTCATCCATCTCTTCGATGTCTTCATCTTCACTATTTTCATTACTTTCGATATCTTCCTCGCTATCTTCATTTAGTTGAGGAGAAGATTTTGATTGATTAAGAAACGCGATCAATGATGCGCTGCTTGATGGTTGACTTGATGGGAACTCCAGTGATGCTTGCTTAATAATGGCTGTATCGGCTGTTAAGCTTAAGCTGTCGGTGGTAGACGTAGACTGATTGGGTTTTTTATGCATGGGGTAAACCTCATCGTATTTTTATGATTTTGAAAAAGCGCGTTGATTATATCACAATAATTAACCTTCATATCGCAACCGCGATTCCCTCAAGGCTTGTGTTCTTGGTATGAGAGGTGACGATGACTGCTGCTGATTGAATAATGTCGATACCTGCTCGTATTGTGCCAATATGGGGGTAGGGATTTGAGACGTAGACTCTTCTGATTCTGGCAGTGGTTGAGGTTGCTCATGTTGTGACGTGAAAATGGGGGTTTTAGGCCTAGATGTTGTTGATGCCATACTTATTTTAGGCGTAGGTCTTTTAGGAGTAGGTGACAGAATTTGGTTTTGTGAAAACATGATATTAACCTCATGGCAAAGCGTATTGTTTGTGTGATTTTTATGATATGGGGTATTGTATGTGAGTAATGATTAAGGATTTATTAATCGTTAATCATTCTCAATCACCACATTCTGCGGCGTTTTCCCAAGTATCTTATAGTGAAGCTGCGGATATTGTGTCTGAAAGTGTGCGAGGTCATCATTGCTCATTAAGACGAAAATAGGATGTGTATTGCTTTGCAGTCGCTTTAGTAAAGTCTGGTCATTGATCATCCACTCATGGGTATCTTGATGTTGCATGCCAAAAGTAAGCTCGTTTTGCCAATCAACGATGGTGATTCTGCGTTGTAAATAAAATGGTAAGTCTTGATAATAAATATGATAGGTGATGATTTCTGCATTATTTTTTAATAAGGGCTGGATGATGTTAACCAAAGGTAAAATACTGCGTGTTTGATAGCGTGGGATAATGACAAGTCCTAATAACATCACGATGCCCATCACAATAAAAAGTGAAATGATCAAGCGAAAACTTAGTTTGCTGCGTTGCAAGTATTCACCTACTAACATCGCAATCGCTGGAAAAAGCGGCAAAATATAGGGAATTAATTTGGATTTTGAAAAAGAAAAGAAGACAAAAATAACAATAGCCCATACTAGAAAAAATAAACGAGTAGGGTGATTAATCGCTTGCCATGCAGCTTTGGGTAAAAAGATAATCCATGGCAGGAAACCTGCTATTAGAATAGGAATAAAAAACCAAATCGGTTGGTAATGTCCAACACTGGCTTCAGTGTACCGTAAGATCTGCTGGTTGATGAAATAGAAATTAAAAAATTCAGGATTATGAAGTTGGACTAAAATATGCCAGGGTAAGGCGATGATTAAGAAGATGAGGCAAGAGGTCGGCAAATATAATTTTTTTAGCACGCCCCAGAATTGATGAGTTAGGGTAAGCCAAATCAGCACAATTAATCCTGGGAATACGAGGCCAATTAAGCCTTTTGTTAGCACCGCAAGGGCCGCGGCAATGGCAGCAAGATAAGCATACAGCCGGCTATGCATAACTTTCTTACTTTGCATCGCGAGCAAGATGCCATAGAGGCTGATGCTCATGAAGACGGTGACGGTGCAGTCGAGACTGACGGTGTGGTCCATCGTAAAATAAAGACCACTGGTGGCTAAGATCAATGCAGCAAACCAGCCTGTTTTGCGGGTAAATAGCAATCTGCCTGCGCAATAAGTGGCAAGACAGCCGATGATGCCGATGATTGCGCTGACCCAACGTACAGCCCAGACGGTGGGGCCGCCTACTTTGATTGCGAGCGCGGTGAGCCAGTAAAACAGCGGGGGTTTTTCGAAATATTTGATGCCGTTCAAGTAAGGTGTTACAAAATGGCCACTTCGGACCATCTCGCGCGCGATTTCGGCATAGCGGCCTTCATCGGGGGCGAAGAGGGGGCGCGTGCCGAGTAAGAGGAAGCTAAGCAGGCTTAAGATCACGACAAGCAAGCCAAGATCTAGGCACCAGGTTAGAAAGGGTGTTTGCTTCATCACGGTAGGCATCACGTTTAAAAAGAGGATGCACTATATACCAAAATAACTATTGGCTAAAGCCATAGCTTTGTACCCACTCCTGCACGTCTACCGCATCTATTTTTCTTTTTAATATCATATCTAGAGTTTCGACTGGGGTAGTATCAGAGGTGGAGGGTTTGTTTGAGTTAAAAAATGTGTTGGACGACTGTGAAAGACACTCACTCGATAACTGTTGTTGTGGTGCTGGGATGTTTTGCAGTACAGGAGGTGGGAGAGTATCAATATAGCCATCAAGACCAGTGAACTGATTATCAAATAAGAAACGTAATTGGTCTTGAATATACGCTAGCCACGAAACTACCCTTTTATCTTGCAATAACAGCAACTGCTGCTCAAGTAGTGTTGTTAGATCCTCCTGCTGCTGCTTAACATTGCTGAGTATTTTGCGTTTTATCTCATCATTTTCAATGCAAAGTAGTATTTGATCCGCTTCAGCAACAAGCTTATCAAATGGTAACTGTCGACAGAGTATGAGTTGTTGGATAGTAGGATTCTGTAATGCCTTAAATGCTAGATCTGTCATTCCAATGAATTTCTGTGGTGTGATAATTTTTATTAATTGGCAGATGTTACGGTCCTTTAACGCTTGTTTTGCAGCTTTTGTTGCTTTGCTGAATTGTGAAAGGGTTAAGCCTTCTAATACACCACCTGGACGTAAGAGTTCTGTTAGGGATGCCTGATCTATTGCTGCATCCATGGCATTGTTTCCCTGGCGAGAGGCGCCTGTGATGATGAAAAAAGAAGAAGATCGCATGATTTTTACCTCGAATTTTAATTATTTAAAACTTATAATGCCCGCGATTATACCTCATCTTGCCCGCAACTTCACGCTATGTTTCCCCCATTAGGTCTATCCCTAATCGGTTCGGTTAGCGCGGTTTTTTTCAGCTATAATGGTTTTCTTAACGTTGCGGATAGTCACTATGACAACAAAACGCTTATTATTCATGCTTCTTGCAACTCTTCTGCCCCTGCATGTGGCTTTGGCGGTGGTCGTCTCTAATCTTTATCAGATGACGATCCCCGTGCCAACGCAATCGGATGAGGTGCGCGAGCAAGCGGTGCAGGCGGCCTTTGGGCAAATGCTGGTTAAGTTAAGCGGTGATCCGCATATTCTGAAAAATCCTGCGATTAAAGCCGATGTGCGGCGTGCGGATTACTATGTGCAAAATTTCAACTATTCTGCAGTGACGACGGATTCTTCTGAATATGCGTTGCAAGTGAATTATGATCAAACTGATGTCAATCGCTTGTTGCAATCGGCTAAAGTCAGTTTGTGGAACGACAACCGGCCGTTATTATTGGTGTGGCTTGCCGTATCAGATGCAGATGGCCATACGGCGACGCTGATTGGTAGCGATTCAGATAATAATCTCTTGAATACGATTCAGGATCAAAGCAAACGTTATGGTTTGCCGATGATTTTGCCATTGCTTGATATGACAGATCTGTCGCAAGTGTCGTTTGATGATGTCGCGGATCAGCATGTGGCGACCCTGCAAGCCGCTGCTGCGCGTTATGCGCCCGATGGGCTACTGATTGGGGCGTTACAAGAAGATGCGCAAGGGATTAATAGCCAATGGACACTGTTAGTGAATGGCCAGCGCTGGAATTGGTCCCTCACAGAGAAAGTTTCTGATGATGATGTGACGAAGAAAATCATTAAAGGTGCCTTCGATCAAGTGAGCGAGGCGCTGAGCCACCATCTTCCCACAAGCACCTTACTTAGCGATAATTCGCAAGCCTTACAAAGCGGATAATACGTTACGATGATCTCACCTCAACTGACATTGAGTTTGCAACTGCAAGCAGGTTTTACCTTCTCTAATTTTTATACGGGCGCATCCAATCTTGAAGGGGTGTCTGCGTTAAAAAAATGGGCCAGTGGTACCGGCGAGCCTTATCTTTATTTATCTGGTGATAGTGGTTCTGGTCGCAGTCATCTGTTACAAGCTTGTGTGCATACGGCGTTTGCTGATAAAAAACGCGCAGCTTATGTTCCTTTGCGTCATTTTGTGACAGAGCCGCCGGAGACGTTGCAAGGATTTGATGCTTTTGATTTAGTTTGTATGGATGATGTGCAAGTCATTGCCGGGGTAAACGCATGGGAAGAAGCGGTATTTCATTTTTTTAATCGTCTTCATGCTAATCAAGGGCGTTTATTATTATCAGCAACAGCCGTGCCTGCAAAATTAGGATTAGCTTTACCCGATCTGGCTTCGCGTTTAGCATGGGGGGTGATTTATACTTTGCATCCCTTGCGCGATGATGAGAAATTAACGGTGCTGATTAAACGTGCCGAAGAACGAGGCATTCATTTATCTGAAGAAGTTGCGCGATTTATGTTGACGCACTGCCCGCGACACATGCGTACCTTATGTGCTGCGTTAGATGCGTTAGATGCGGCGTCACTTGCTGCGCAACGTCGGTTAACCATTCCGTTTGTGAAAGCGGTATTACAGATTTAATTGGAGATAAAGATGTACATTCAACATATTTTTGGGCGAGAAATTTTAGATTCACGCGGCAATCCCACAGTTGAAGCTGAAGTGCAGTTAAACACAGGTGAAATCGCTCGTGCATCAGTGCCCTCTGGTGCATCAACCGGTTCAAAAGAAGCGTTAGAAAAGCGGGATCATGATGAAGCGCGTTATTTAGGCAAAGGCGTGTTGCAAGCGGTGCATGCCATTAATCACGATATTGCCCATCTTTTAAAAGGTAAGCGTATTACCGCGCAACATCATATTGATGAAGCGATGTTATCGCTTGATGGTACGGCTAATAAAGCAAAATTAGGTGCGAATGCGATATTGGCGGTGTCGCTTGCCTGTGCGAAAGCGGCAGCCATTTTTGAAAAAAAATCACTTTATGCTTATTTAGGGGGTGAGCAAATGCGTTATATGATGCCAGTGCCAATGATGAATATTATCAATGGTGGTGTGCATGCAGATAATAAATTAGATTTTCAAGAATTTATGATTATCCCTTTAGCTGCGCCAACATTTTCAGAAAGCTTACGTGCAGGCGTGGAAGTTTTTCATCATTTAAAAAAAATATTGAAAGCAAAAGGCTATCAAACCAATGTCGGTGATGAAGGCGGATTCGCCCCTGATTTACCGAGTCATGCAGCAGCCTGTGAGTTAATTTTGGAAGCGATTACTGCAGCGCATTATCAGCCTAAAACAGAAATTGCATTAGGATTAGATGTGGCGAGTAGTGAATTATATTGTGATGGGCAATATCATTTAAAAAGTGAAAATCAGCATTTAACCGCGCAAGCACTAACGGATTATTTAGCTAAATTAGTCACAGATTATGCTATTGTCAGCATAGAAGATGGTATGGCAGAAAATGATTTTGTCGGTTGGCAACATTTAACCAAACGTTTAGGCGCTTCTATTCAATTAGTCGGGGATGATGTATTTGTAACGAATCCTGCGTTATTGCAAAAAGGCATTGATGACCATATTGCCAATGCGATTTTAATTAAACCTAATCAAATCGGCACCCTCACCGAAACATTGCAAACGATTGAAATGGCTAAAAAAGCAGGTTATAAAACGGTGATATCACATCGCTCTGGTGAAACAGAAGACACAACGATTGCTGATTTAGCTGTCGCAACCAGTGCTGGACAACTTAAAACCGGATCACTTTGTCGCACGGATCGAGTGGCTAAATATAATCAATTATTACGCATTGAAGCAGAATTAGGGAATAGGGCTTATTTTGCAGGGAAATCGATCATTGAGAGGCCAAAAACGTCATGACGACTTTGCGTTTTTCACTATGCGTTATATTTTTATTGTTGTTGTTATTTTTAATGCAATACCATTTATGGTTTATGTCAGGTGGCATTAGGGATTTGTTTAGCTTAAAAAAACAACTCGTGTTACAACAGACGCAGAATGCACAGCTAAAGCAGCAAGAAAACGTACTCATATTTCAAATACAACGCTTGCGTCAAGATAAAGATCAAGCAGAAGAACGCGCACGCAATGAATTAGGGATGATTAAACAAGGCGAGCGGTTTTATCAAATTATTAAATAGGAAATAGAATGAAAATATTAATCAGCAACGATGATGGCGTTCACGCGCCAGGTCTTTTTTATCTTTTTAATGCTCTTTCCACGTTAGGTGACGTGACGGTGGTGGCTCCTGATCGCAATCGCAGTGGTGCGAGCAACTCACTAACGCTTGCTAATCCTTTGCGTGTGGTGACAGCGAGTCATGGGTTTTATAGTGTGAATGGCACGCCAACCGATTGTGTGCATTTAGCTGTCACTGGTTTGTTGAAAGAAACGCCAGATATTGTGGTATCGGGCATTAATGAAGGCAGTAATCTAAGTGACGATGTGCTTTATTCAGGTACAGTGGCTGCAGCAACCGAAGGTCGCTTTTTAGGCCTGCCCTCAATTGCGATTTCGCTCTGCGGACGAGGGGAGCACTACGACACTGCGGCACACGTGGCAAAGCAACTGGTGTCGCAAATACAAACGCAGCCACTGACCACAAATACCATTTTGAACGTCAATGTCCCCGATGTGCCACTGACAGAATTGCACGGCGTGCAAGTCACACGTTTAGGCACGCGACATTTGGCGGAGCCGACAATCAAAACAGAAGACCCACGCCACCGCAAGATTTATTGGGTCGGCCTGCCAGGACCAGAACAAGATGCAGGCCCTGGCACAGATTTTCATGCCGTCAATAACAATTACGTATCAATCACACCACTGCATTTAGATTTAACCCATTACAAGATGATGAATGAGCTATCAAGATGGGTGACGTCATTGGAAGTGGGTTAATTGGATCGAAATGATTTTGCATCAGTGGGCCTATGGGTGGGTGAATGGCTTTGGATAGTAGGTTGCTGCCATAGTGAAAAGGGTTTTGCTAAGCGGGGTAATGCATCTGGCTTGGCAGATAATGTCGTGGCCAGTTTCTGTAGATTCCCATTAACATTTCTGGGATCAGCTTGAATAAATTGATTAATAGACCATATACCATACTCGAGATATGCCGCGTCAGTATCAGTATCTTCGCATTTTTCTAGCACTTTCAGTATTGGAAACAGAGAAGCTTCGTTAATTTCGTTGCGAAATCCCTTTTTTGCATCGGACAGGAAACTGATAGAGGCTAAGATACTTCTTATATTTGATGGTGTTAGATTTGGGCATTGTGCCAACTTATCAATTAAAGCATGAAGAATGGCGCTTTGGTTTTTTTCATCATTCAATAAAGTTTTTGCTATTTTTTCATTATAAATAGATAGGCTGGCCAGTCGATATAAAATGATGATTAAATCATTTGTATCCGATGAACTTTTAATATCCATTTTATTAATGCCATTCTGGATGAATGATTCGATGCAGGTGAGCAGGGTTAATATCTTACCTGTGTCATGCTTTTGATAATTATTCATCAGATCAGAAAGTGTAAATTGGATAAGATGTGTTGCTGTTTTTGCTGTATCAGGATATCTCTCGATGGCAAAAGTGAAGAAAATAGCTTGTTTGTGCGGATCATTGCATATCTTTGGCCATACATTTATTACAAACCCAGGAAGCGTGTCGTACTGCTCCCATTCTTTTGCTTCTTTTATTATTTTTAGAAATTTTTCAGCATGAATCTCAATTTGTGTGGTGTTGTGATGATTGTTTTTATCTTGAAGATGACTCTGATTATTTTTCACCTTCTTTTTATCACGGTTATTTATTTCATTAATTACGTTTTGATATAGCTCAGGATCAAGCAGGCAATGCTGCTGGCTTGCCTTTTCTAAATAATTTCGAATGTCTTGGAATTCTTTGAGTGTTTTGGCGGTTTCTATCAGTAATTTTGCATATGCAAGCTTTGTTTGTGCAGGGCCTTCATCTATGATCGTTTTTAATTTAGCCATATTTTTTTGATGGATTTTTTTCAGTATAGTAGTCTCCTTTTCCTGAAGGGCCTTGAGACTCTTTTTTGCATTATTTAGAGCTATCCAGCGATCTGCCGAAGTTGTGGTGGCGGAGGTAGAGTTAGTCATTACTGTTTTAGAAGTAGATTGTGTTAATAAGTAAAATAACTCTGCATATAAAGGGATGTCAAGTATGTCTGTCTCATTCATTTTTATGATATTACGTAAGCAACTAATAAAAATATCATCAAGATTAGTAATATTTTTATTGCATTCTTTTGCGCGTAATGAGACATTAATCAATACCAAATGATTGTCAGCTCTATTCTCACCGAGTGATTTGGCTTTTTTGAGATAATACAATGCTTGGTTGTAATTAAGGCAGTAAAGATTAGCTACGCCCAACTCATAATAAACTTGCCCCTTTAGATTATTATGGGCATCCCATTGCATGATGGCATGTGAAAATCGTTCTAAGTGGATAATTTTATCATAGAGAGGTAATGAGTAATTTGATTTAAGCAGGTTATTTATTTTATCAATAATTTTTTTTCGCGATTCAAGTTTACTTGTGAGCTCTTGATTATTTTCATATGATCTTTTTATTGTTTCGCTCCACTCTGTTTCAAATGTCATCATATTGTTTATTATATAAGATGTGAAATTTAATGTATTTGCAAAAATTCTTCGATCATTATTTAACCTAATGATAGCTTCATAATATTCTTTAATTTGATCTATATTTTGTTCAGTTTCACAATATCGTATCAGTTCGATCAGGCAGAAATCTAGCAGCATTAACCGCATAAAAGTCTCGTCACTCTGTGTTTTATAGAAATTTTTTCCATTATATTGCGTGGCAGACCACCGTGTTTTTCTTGAAAAATAAAGTACAATATTGTTAATATTTTTTCCCTGGCCTTGCTGCAGTCCATCTTTATACTGATCTAGTTCTGATAATACTTCAGAAATGTTTTCTTTAGATTGAGATGCAGCTAGCGCTGCAAGAATAAGGTGTTCGGTATGTTCATCTTGATGTAGCATAGGGTCCTCGTTTATTTTTAATGTAAAATGGTTGTTAATTTTCTTTCATCGTTTACCTTGCGATCTTCCCCAAGGGGTTGATTAGCTTTCTGGCCTGACTGCCACATGTAACCATACGATAAGGAGCTGGTAGTAGGCGTAGCTGATTGGGAAGGGGTAGATGCTTTGTCTAGTTGCTTAAGTAATGCTATTAACATTTCTTTTTTATTAAAATTATCGAAAAAATCATGATTGAGGCTAGCGCATATACCAATGGTTAATAAGATATCTCCCGTCTCTTTTACGCTTAACGTATCGTATGGAATGGGTTTTTCAATTTCTTTGTCAATGACATCTGCCCACTGAAGAATACTATCTCGATTGTCTTCCAGAATGGCTCGGGGGGTAGATGAGCGAGACTCAGCAATTTTTTCTGCAAATTGTTTAAGTAGTGCTATGATGGTTTTTTCTGTTAACACTTTCCATAAATTGGGAGTTTCTCTTAGTCCGCGGCCCATATCTAATAAAAGTTCAGTTATATTTTCAATGCCTAATGTTTTTTGTGCTTGTGTGTTGAATTTGGTTGTTTGATCAATAACAATTTCGCCATTAACTAATAAAAGTTCTTGTGTTGCCTCTTCTTTATTTTCTTTGGGTTTTTCTTGTGATGCAGCTGCCTCTGGTAGGTTCTTTTTTTCATATTGAGACGATTGTGATTCATCTTTATTGTTTGAAACTATTGCTTGAGATATGTTCTCTTTTTTTATATTATATTTTTTAGATTGTATCTCAATATTTTTTATCTCGTTAGATAGATTTTTGCTGCATGGAATTTGTTCTCGACTTAACTTTTGATGGCGATCTTTGGCATCTTGTAAATATGAGCGTTTTTCATCTCCAATGCTGAACTTGGCTGCTTTAAGACATAATTCAATGTAAGTGATTTGTATCATTGGGATGGAAGTGTTTTCATCTGCAATTATTTTTGCATTAGCCATAGCATTTCTAATGTTTTTTTGGCGTAGTTTAAGTAGAGCTTTCTTCTCGCAAGTCACTTCTAACGCTGCTAATTTATTTTCCGCGGCATGGAGTGCCAGCCAACGTTCTGCTGATGGCTTAATGTTTGATTCAGATGGTATTTTTTTTAAGTATTCAATTATAATATTTATATCACTTGATAAAGACAATGTGTTTGCATATAAAAATATATCGAATGTATCTGGCTGATTTACCCGCATTGCTTCATTGATAAAATCAATTATAGCGGCTTCTACTTTGATGTCTTGCATCTGATACTCTTTTATGGTTAGCGCCATCTCAATAAGTTTTAGCTGATGGACAGCGTGTGGTTCCTTTAAAGATTCAGCCCATTGGAAATAAAATATAGCTTGATTGAAATTAATATTGTAAAGATAATATTTGCCTAATACATAGAGAATATTTTTCACCAATGGCATGGATATTTTATTTTTATTTTCTTCGCATATTATTAATGCATTTAAGAAATATTCTAAATGAGTAGCCTCTTTGTAAGATATGACTAAGTTCTTCTTTTCAAGAATATGGCTTGCTGTCTCAATGATTTTTTGTATTTCCACGAGATCGCCGTTTCGCGCGTTTATTACAGTCTTGTTCCATTCGTTCTCAAATCTAATGGCCTCATTTAGGTCGACGTGTGGTCCAATATTTAATGTGAGAGCGAAGTTACTTCGATAGTTGTGGAACATTTTGAGTGACTCAAGAAAGGATGGAGTTCTTTCATGATGCAGCGTTAACTTGGCAATGCAAATATCCAGCAGCATGAGCCGCTTGATACGCTCATCGCTGACTGTCCAAGAATAATCGATACCGTCTTTTTGAGTGCTAACTTGGTGTGCAGAATGAGCTAGGTCGTTTTGAAGTGATTCGATCTCAGAAAAATCATTTTTTTGGAGCTTTAGCTCATGATTCTTGAGAGCATATAACTCTTTATTTTTGCTGAGCTGTGCCTGACTTGATGGTATTTTAGTATTGATATTATTTTCTAATTGTTCAATTCTGCTTATTACGTGAGGTACTAATTTTTCTTCGTCTGGTAGGCAAAGGTTTACAATCTTTTTGCCAAGACCATCGGCTATTTCTTGAAGTATTGCTCTCTCATTTTCTTTATTTCCATTCTCTTCTTCGTATAGTGCTTGGTATATAAAGTATTTCAGGCGATCATATACAACATAAGGCATACCGGTTTCTTTTGAAAATTTATCCATGTCTGCCTTATTAGCTTCGGATAAAAAATTATTTAAATTTTCATCACATTCCAAATCAAGATAAAGTAAATTTAATGAAAGATAAGTTGATCCTGCTTGATCTTTTGGTACGGACTGTGATAGATATCTGCGGAAATCATCAATTGTTTCGTATAGATAAAATGCCGAGTAATCCACTATGAACTGCCAGTTTTCCTTTATGCGTATAAACTCAAAAAGCAGTTTGCTGTTTTCTATGGTTTGAGTGGGTTTTGTGAATTCCTCGAAAAGGTTGTTGAGTTCATTTTTTATAGAGTCAACTTTATCCTCATTATTTTTGAATTGTTTTATTTTATAAGTTAAGTCGGCGCAACGTATTTCTTTTGCAATTCTTTCTTTATCTTCTGCATAGATAGCTTGGCGGAAAAAATATTTGGTTTGGAGTGTATCATCGTAGACTTTGTAAAGTGATCCTAATTGATCGCAAATAGATGACTGCTTTTTTTTGACAGTTTCTGTAAGGTCTTTGTTATGATTGTTGAGATTTGGTTGGAAGCTACTATCTTCTATGGCTATTCTAATCAGAGCCATTGTATGAGGTATTGCCATAGAAGTGGCTAGTTTTTCAGGTAGATCTAGGATTGCTGTTTGTGCATCTAGATCACCCTGACGTGCCTTCTGAAACATTTCTTTATTAGAATCATATTTTGTACGTAATAGATCAAGAGATGCTGGTGTGATGATGTTACATTCTGCATTTGCGAGAATATATTCTTCTTCCAACTTACTTTTTGCTTCGTAAATTTTTATTAGATCGTTATCTTTAATATCTGCAACGGGTATTGAAAAATCTATTCTAGTAAAGATAATGATAATTTGAACTATTTTTTCTATAGGCGAATAATCGCTTTCTTTGTTTAGGATTGCATCTAGCGTTTTTTTCAGTTGTTTGTACATAGGGCGCACTCATCATTATTATAGTTAGAATGAGTGCGCATATTAAACGAAAAAATTTAGAAAATATTAAGAGAAGATTAAGGTAATATTAACAAAATGTTTTCAGCTTTTTATCAACCATTTTGCCCTTTAACTTCCCATAAGCCGGTAAGCCATTGTCATACGGTGGATAGTCTTCGCCTTGAATCAGCGGGAGTAAATACTCACGGCAGGCGGGTGTAATGTGGAAGCCATCGGCGGAAATAAACTCACGGGGCATTTTGACTTCGACATTGGCGATCTTGGCTAAAGGCGCTTCGCCAATTGACCAGCGATAAGGTTGATTAGATTCGCGGACGATAGTCGGCATCACAGCATTTTTGCCACTTAATGCAAATTCGACCGCCGCTTTGCCGACGGCATAGGCTTGTTCTACATCGACTTGTGACGCAATATGACGCGCAGCACGTTGTAAATAATCAGAAACGGCCCAGTGGTACTTAAGCCCAAGATTGTCTTTGATCATTTTTGCAATGAGCGGTGCGACACCGCCTAATTGTTTGTGACCGAAAGCATCAACCAAACCTTGTTCAGAAATAAATTCGCCAGCGGCATTTTTTAAACCTTCAGAGACGACAATCGCGCAATAGCCGAATCGTTTTACAGTGTCATCGACTTGTCTTAAAAAGTGTGCTGGATCAAGCGGAATTTCTGGGAATAAAATCAAGTGCGGGGCATCGCCCTTAACTTCAGCAGCTAAACCACTGCTTGCTGCAATCCAGCCAGCATGTCGGCCCATTACTTCCATAATAAATATTTTGGTGGAAGACAGTGCCATAGAGGCGACATCTAAACCAGCTTCGCGAATGGAAACAGCAGTATATTTCGCGACGGAGCCAAAGCCTGGCGAGCAATCGGTGAATGGCAAATCATTATCGACCGTTTTAGGAATGCCAATGCAAGTGACAGGGTAGCCTAATGCTTGGCTAATTTGTGACACTTTATACGCCGTGTCTTGTGAATCGCCGCCGCCATTGTAGAAAAAATAGCGAATGTGGTGAGCAGAGAAGACTTCAACCAGGTGCTCGTATTGCTTGCGATCTTTTTCGATGCTGCCTAATTTATGCCGACAAGAGCCGAACGCGCCGGCGGGCGTGTAGCGCAGAGCTGCGATGGTGGCGTCTGATTCTGCGCTGGTATCGATCAAGTCTTCAGCAAGCGCGCCGATAATGCCATTACGTGCGGCATAGACCTTCGCAATTTTGTCTGGGTACAAGCGTGCGGTTTGAATTACGCCGCAGGCTGAGGCGTTGATGACAGCGGTGACACCGCCGGATTGTGCATAAAGGGCATTGAAGGGGGTCGTCATGAGGACATTCCTAAATAAAGCAAAACCACAAAATTAACTGGATTTCGTCAGAATGGCAACTTGCTTGCGCCAGCGCAACAGCATAATTCCAACCCCGCACATCATGCCAACGAGTCCCCCGCAGGTAAAACCAACTACACCAAAATGCAGTGCGAAAGCGAAAAAAGCGGAGAGTGGCATGCCAATAATCCAGATAGTGAATAAACCTGTGATCATCGGAAAGCGTGTATCGAATAAGCCACGCAAGATACCAATTAACACATTACGCAGGCTATCGAATAATTGTGAAAAAGCGATCACGCAAAATATTAATGCAACCAGATGTAATGTTGCGATGTTTGCGGGATCATGCGCGTTGATGAAAAAACCGGCTAAGTTTTTTGCAAAACATAAAAAAATCGCAGCAACAATCAAACTACCCGCAAATGCAAGTCCCATACTTGCATGGCTTAGATTTTTTACTTCTTGAAATTGTTTCGAGCCACAGGCGTGACTGACCAAAATACCACTCGCTTGGGAGATCGAAAAAATGGGAATGACAATTAAAAAATAATATTGATTGACGATTTGATAGGCCCCGAGTGCAGCAGTGCCTAACCAGCCAATCAAGATGCTATTTACAAAAAAAGACATCATTTCCCCACCCATTTGCGCTGAAATGGGCCAACCAATTTTAAACATTTTTGCAAAAAGATTGAGATGCTGAAACACACGATAATGAAAGAGCTCGAAGTGCGCAAAGCTTTTTTCATGATAAAAAAAGAAGGTGGTAAATAAAAAGAAGAAACTATATTGCGCAAGCAAGGCATAACCTAATCCCGCTACGCCTAATTTAGGCATGCCGAAATGACCTAAAATGAAGGTATATGCTGTGATGAGTAAGACAGCAACACTCATGACACTAGTGGTAATGATCAGTAATTTTTTGTGTATGCCATAACCAAATTGCATATTACACGTTGATAAGAGGCAAGGGATCACCGCCCAGATATACGCATGAAAATACGATTGCACGATCGTTGCAAGCTGATGCGTTTGACCAAAAAAAACCAGCACCGGGCCGATGTACCAAAAAAACAGCATGATGGGTAGCCCCATCAAAACGGCGAGGGTCCAAGCTTGCTGTACGTAATTACCAATATCGCGATACTGTTGTGCGCCATACGCGTGTCCCACTAACACGCTTAATGAAAAAAGCAGCGACATGCCGCTCACCATGATCGAGAGTTGCGTCGCAGACATCAGCGCGCTTGCGGCCAGTGTTTCGTGACCGAGGGAGGCGATCATCGCCATGCAGAGAAAGCCGCTGGCGACGTTGATGAAGTTGGTACCTGCCATAGGGATGGCAAGCGAGATGATTTTTTTGACTGCGCTCACAAGCTAACCTCGCAATGCCTCAACCGATCCCCACAATTGCTCGAGATTGTAGTTCGCGCGCGTGCCTGCCAGCATGACGTGCACTACGACATCGCCTAAATCGACAATGAGCCACTCACCTTCCGCATCCCCTTCCACGCGCACAACAGCGGCATGCGCACGTTTGGCCGCGATACTGACTGCTTCAGCAAGTGCGCTGGTTTGCCGATTCGAGCGCCCGGTGCAGATGATCATGTAATCAGTGATCGCAGTTTTAGCGCGCACATCGAATGTGGCGATGTCTATGCCTTTGGTGTCTTCAAGTGCGCTAAGGGCTAAATCACGTAGGGTTTCTGGTGTCATGGAGGTCATCTTAGGGTATACGTACCGCTTTGTCTAATGCGTTGCAGAACCGCGTCTGGCAAGAGATAGCGGGGGTTTTTGCCTGCGGCAATTTGCTTTCTGATGTCGGTTGCTGAAATATCTAATGCCGTAATGGGGCGAAGCATTATAGCGCCAGCAAGATGATGATGCAAATAGGTGATGTCTTTTTGCAGATGAGCGGCCATTAACTGCGCAACCACCCCTGTTTCTGGCAAACGGTACAGTGGCCGATGTGCGACAATCACATGCGCAAGCTGTAAGATGCGCTCGTAGCGATGCCAGCTGGGGAAGTGCAGAAAGGCATCGATGCCGATGAGGAGACAAAGCGGCGTCGTAGGCATGGTTTCGCGCAAATTCTCTAATGTATCAACCGTATAGGAGGGCCCCATGCGCGTGATTTCTCTGCTATCGGCAATCAGCGTTGGCTCATCACTGACCGCACATTCTACCATCGCCAACCGCTCGCTGCTTGATGCCACCGGATTTTTGCGATGAACTGGCGTAAAACAGGGAATAAGATGCACGGTTTCAAGGTTCAGTTGCTCATGCAGCTCAAGCGCCATGCGCAGATGGCCGAAGTGGATGGGGTCAAAGGTGCCGCCGAGCAGGCCGATGGGTTTATGCATGATGGCGTTCTTTTTAATAATTGTCAGCAATTTAGTATAGCACAAT
>Ga0207129_1029_pt1 | contig 38737 bp, 33 predicted proteins | sample Alteio_BWMinHeat_15_FD_153517 | JGI IMG/M metagenome (GOLD analysis project Ga0207129, IMG submission 153517) | Enriched cells from forest soil in Barre Woods Harvard Forest LTER site, Petersham, Massachusetts, United States -... | ecosystem: Environmental > Terrestrial > Soil > Temperate forest >... | reverse complement strand
CATGCCCTGAAAAAAGGGAGCCTATTAGAGTGGGCAGCTACCACAATACTGACAGTGACAGCGTTAAATTTTGGTTTAAGTGGGGCAAAAAGCGGCCTTGGATTGGCTGTTAGTTTTGGTGCGATGCTTGCTGTGCCGCCAGCAGTTGCTGCTTTTATTGCGATTGCCCCGCTTGTCTGTGCATCGGTTACCTTTGCCATCTGTGTAGCAAGTGGCTCTAGGACAAAAAAGCAGCTCGATGCACTTCAAGAAGCACAGAAAGTGCTAGAAAAAGATCAAGCAGAATATTACATTAAACTGAATGCTGATGGCACCATAACCACACTGCAAGATGTGCCTTCCAGTAACCAAGAAGAAGTTGTGGCAAGGCAACAGCAATGGCTGTTTGCTTATCAGCATGTGCAACAAGAAATTTTTCTGGCAAAACGTCAGATTTGGTTTGATAGTATTAATATTGCTTTGTCTGGTGTAACACTTGCTGTCTATGCTTTTTGTCCTCATCTCGCTACCCCGCTTGGTTATGTGCTAATGGGTATGAGTGGGTTCGTGATGGCTGTTCAGCTGCTTGATCAACTATCGGGTTATCGTTTGTCCAAAACGGTGGCAGATGGAATAAATAACCTGACATCAAAAGTCGCAGATGTGAAGGATAATATTAAATCATCCCTATCAAACAAAGTCATGCGTGAGATGAATAGTCTCTTATTCTTTCCTGGCCGATTTCTTGGACCAGTCACTAAGAGGGCATGGCCACAGTTAGAAGCTCGAACACAGACTACAGCTGCTACTGCTGCCCCTGTGCCAAAGGCTGTAGCCATGATAGATGCTGCCCCTCCTGGGCCTGCGTCCCCAAAGAAAGGCACAGGCGCTCCAAGGCCTGCCATGGGTCGCTGACCTTCGCGCCCTTCATGATGCTATCTACCTTTGCAGCTTCGTCTAGATAGTGCCAACAATCCGCTTGCTTAAACGTACTTAAAAATCGTCTGATAGCAGGCTGACGTTTAGTGAAAATGCGGTGTTGTTGGCATAATTTATCAAAAGAGATGCCGCTCGCTAATTTTTGGGCAAGCGTTGCCAATAAACGCAACTCACGTGTGATGGCCCATAAAATTAAAACTGGCTCAACTTTTTCTTCCTGCAATTGATGCAAAATGTGTAATACGCGTTTAATATCGCCTAACAATAGCGGATCTAGTAAATCAAAAATAGAATAATGACTTTCATCTCGCAATAAAAGGTGTGCGCTAGTCGCATCAATTATTTTTTCAGGATAAAGTAGTGATAATTTTTCTAAGGTTTGTAACGCTGCTGTCACATTACCTTCATAAGCGGTTGCAATTAAATGCGCAGCAGCAGGTTGCAGTGTAAGCGCATAGTCTTTTTTTGCGTGATGAATAAGCCATTGTGGAAATTGTTCAATTGGAATCGGCCAAATAGTCACAACCACACCGATTTTTTCTACTGCGTGATACCAGTCTGTTTTTGTTATTTTCTCATCTAATTTATTGGTTTCTAGTAATAAAACAGTGTCAGTGGTCAGTGTATGAATGGCATGACTTAAAAGTGTGCTAGCTGTTTTAGTAGGCAGCTGATTGCGTAAGTCAAGTTCAATTAATTTTTTTGTTGCGAGTAACGAATAAGAATGGACTAAAGTATGCAGTGTCTCCCAAGCAAAAGTAGGCTCATCTGCTGCAACACGTGTGCGCTCATCAAAGCCGGCTTGTTTTGCTTTTTCCCGAATCAGCATCAACGCCTCTCGTTTTAATGCAGGATCATCACCACTGATTAAGTAGCAGCTGGCCACCTTGTGGCTTAGTGCTTGAGAAAGCTGGGGGAGGGTGAGCTTCATGTTAAGTCGATATTGATAAAAATTTGACCATATATTATGCTATCACGTCAAAATAAAAACAATAGAGACGAGGTGTTCCTTATGCATTCTGCTTACTTTCGTGGCTTAATCATTGATACAAAAGAACTACCAGAGACTGCGCAAGCACCCTATGAGCAGACAATGACCTATTTTGTCGAATGCGATTATGGCCTTGCTGGGTTGAAGCAAAAAGCAAAATTAGGTGATATCACCATTTATGGTTTAGAAGGAAAGGGTAGTGCGGCGAGGCTATTAGGTGTTTCAGTGGAGTTGCCTGTTTTGGGTAGTGAGGTGACGGAGCACTATTGGTTGGATGTGGATGCATTACCTAATCATGAATATAAGCAATCTGTTTTGGGAAATTGGCAAAGATATCTCGCAATGCGAGAGCGCATAACATGGATACAAGAAACCCTTGCGATACAGGATGGTTGTCTTGTCGATAAAAAAACGAAAGAAAAAATAGATCGCTATAAATTACGTCCTAATATCGAGCCAGCAGTAGAGCAAACCATTGTAAAAAAGCCAGTGTACGATATCCCTCATCAGCGTACGAGCTATTTTGCAGGAAAATGGGTAGAGCAGACAGAGCAGCAAAGTCAAATCAGCACCGATGAAATATATCCAAAATTAATCAAAGGCGGACCTGGTGTAGGTAAATCGCTGGTTGGTTATGATTTATTTATTTCAGCTTTGGTTCGCTTATTGAGCAATCCCCCAAAAGCAGGGGATGGTATCAATCATGATGTTTATTTAATTGCGCCACCTCAGTTGATTGATAAATATCGTGAGATGTTTTTAAATCATTGCACCATGATGCAGTTAGCTGCTGAAGGACAAGAAATAGCTAATCGTTATATGAAAATCATGACGTTTGGTGATTTTTTAGAAGAAGAATGTGGATTTGCTGGTAAAAAAGCGGTAGGAGAAAAAGAATTTAACACGTGGATGGCGACGCAGATTAAAGGAGATAAAGAGATTCAAAAAGCAAAACAAAGAGGGTCTATGCCTTCAGCTAGTCCTAAAAAAGGAAAAAATAATAGCACAGCACAACAGGGTCAAATAGATAAGGCGTTCATTGCTGAGAGACGTGATGATCTCTACAAAGAATGGCGAGCGGCATGTGGGTTAAGTGAAAATGAATATGTAGAACGTAAGCGTAAATATACGTTATTTGAAACGCGCGAGCAACGGAAATGTTTGTATCAGATCTTTCAATCCTATAAAAAAGAATTAGAAAAAAATAATCAATTTGATGAAGCATCAGCAACTCCATCGGTTGTGCCCTATAAAGGGGAGATCATTGTTGATGAAGGTCACAATTTGACGGAAGTGAACTTTCGTTTGTTAGTAGCTTCATCCACACCAGATGACAAATCACCACCACGATCAATCATTATCTATGATGAAAATCAATCTTTGACAGATTTTGGCTCCAAGCTAGATTATTTAGAAAATTTGCCTTTGTGTGCAATATATACGTTAGAGGATAATTTTCGTTGTGATCCTGTGATTGCAAAAGCAGCAAAAGAGATTATTCGCATTAAGCAAGAATACGGATTGATTGGCAGAAAGCAAGATCGTCTGTGTGTTGCAGATCATCATATGGATAACAGGGAAGATAATATAGAACGTTATTGTTTGGTCAGAGATGATTCAAAAGACTCGCGAAAGTTATTGACTGAATTGCTATCTTCGCCGCGTTGTGTAGCGATTGCTCCTGCTAAGTTAGTAGACAAGATAAAAAAACTATATGGTACAGATAATGTCAAAACGCCTATAGAAGCACAAGGGCTGGAGTGGGATGTAGTGATTGAATTTGGACTTTTTGACACGGATATTGCAGAGGAATTGAATCAATTAGAGAAGAAGGGCGATAAATCACCCAAGGCCCGGTTGATGGAGCACTTCAATGGCGGTTATACGAGTATGCAGCGTGCTATAGATACGCTGATTATAGTGACAACGCATCATCAAGAAGATGTACTGTTGCAACGGTTAAGTACGGTTCCTCATGTAGAAACTATTCCACCGAGATTGAAAATAAAATTTGGCTTAGAGAAGCTGTCGCTTAAAGAGAAGGCAGCGTTATTCGAAGACTATGTTATTCAATTAATTAAAGATCGGAAGCAGGCTAATCGTGAGCATGCGGAGCGAATTTGGATAGAGACGTTATGCAGACCGGCAGAGGAATTTGGTGCATTTGCAGAAAGATACACCTCTAAAACCACTATGGTCGCTATAGCGCCATTGCCAGTCGCATCACAGTCGTCTTCTTCTAAGGATGATGAACGCAATGGTAAGCAACAAGCCAATCAACCAATGAAGCAACAAGCAAAAAAACCAGCAGTGCTTCCTGGTTCGAAATCTTTATCTCCATCATTTGCACCAAAATCCACTTTTTTTACGCCGACAAGTAAGAATCAAAATAGAGGTAAGCAGTCAGCTCTCACTGATCATTCATATGAGATGCAATTTATGCAAGCTATGGCTCGCAATGATCTTGGCGCAATTGGGGGGTTATTAAATCAAACACCAGCGGAGCTTTATCGTGAGCTACTCCAGAATCCAGCGATTAAAATTGAGGGATTGACGAAAGAGACAGTGATCGTATTATTGAATAGAGGGATTGTACTGAAAGATATTTGGGCAGTGGAGCGTTTATTAAAGCATCCAGAAATCTTATCCATCCTCATGAACAAGGATGGTAAAGTATTATTCGATGCTGCTGAGCGTTGTGGCGATGTCGATATTATAGAACGTATGAAAACGTTAACAAGTCTCATCAAAAAATACACGGATATTTGGGAAGCTATTATTAATAATGATTTTAACTCAGTTGTACTGCTATTAAAAGACATAGATATTTCAGATCAGATATTCAGTGCTATTGATGGAGAGGGCAATACGTTACTGAAAATAGCAGCAATGGTAGAAGTAGAAGGTGAAGACGAAGGTGCTCATAAAATTGTTAAGCTTCTATCACATTATATGCATAAGGAAGTGAATGCGGCTAATAACGTTGGCATGACAGCGCTTCATTCAGCCATGAAGCGTCGTCATTTGTATGCAGTTCATCATTTATTAAAGTATTCAAATATTGATGTTAGCATCCAGACAAAAAATGAACACCCAGTGACAGTGCTTGATACAGCAGTTTGTTGTTACAAGAAAAATAAGATTGATGATAAAAATAAAAATAAGGCAATGATGTTAATGAAGACAATGAGGTTACTGCTTGAGCATCCCTCTCTTAAAATTGAGTTGCTAATAGAAGAAACAGTTATATTTTTGCTTAGGATAAACATTTCATTGAACGATACTAAAGCAATTGAGATTTTATTAAAACATCCAAAGATTTCATCTATCTTAATGAGCGAGGAGGGTAAAGCACTATTTATTTATGCTGAGGAACGTGTTGGTGTCCATGTCATAGAACGTATGAAAATGGCAATAAAGCCAGGTGCTACGCCGCAAAGCTGTGCAGCGACTCAGGATAACTTGGCACCTGCACCTAGTTTGAGTTTTAAAAGATAAAGCAAGTAGGATCTCCCGACAAAGGGTGTATTTTATTTCGTTAGCATCACGCTTACATCCGTCGATGCCAAGCGATTCAAAATATCAACCGCGATATTGCGCTGCATTTGCTCATAGTATGAATCCACTTGATTGCTGCCGCCTAAGACTTGGCTTGCTTGAATCGTGATCGGCTTGTCTTCCGTTGCGGCTTGTGTTGGCACGATTTCTTGCCCTTGTGCATTCGTCACGGAAAAGAGTACCACGGTGTGTAAATTATATTGGCGTGTTTGTTGTGTCGCGTTCACACTCAGTAAAATTTCGGATTGGTTATTTTGCTCAATATGTAAAATCGTTGTCGCTTGACTCGGGTTATTGACTAAGGTGACGTTTGCAGCAAGCAGCAATTGTTGCAAGCTTTGCGCGAGCGTGCCGTAAGGATCGGGCGTTTGCAGATAAAGACGGTGCAAAGGCATTGCGAGTGGCGGCGTGCGCTGTAAGTGGAAGCCGCAGGCGGTGAGGAGGGGGATCAGTAGACTTAATAATAATATTTTTAGATAGTTAGTCATGAGCAATGCCCTTCATCTTTAAAGATACACTGGAAAACGCTTACATAACGCAGTCACCTGCGTGCGAATTTGCTCGATCAGTGTGCTATTCTCCACATCAGCAAAAATATCAGCGATCCATGCGGCTACTTGCTCGCATTCCGCCACTTTAAACCCGCGCGTTGTGACAGCAGGCGTGCCGATGCGGATGCCGCTCGTGATAAACGGCGATTGTGGGTCGTTGGGGATTGCGTTCTTGTTTGTCGTGATATTGGCGAGACTCAAGGCAGCTTCGGCAGCTTTGCCGGTTAAGCCTTTTTTCGATAGGTCAATCAACATCAAGTGATCATCCGTACCATGGCTCACGATGGTATAGCCGCGCTGCATGATGACGGCTGCCATCGCGCGTGCATTGGTCAAAATTTGCTGTTGATAAGCTTTAAACTCAGGCTGTAATGCCTCTAAGAAAGCAACAGCTTTCGCTGCAATCACATGCATCAAAGGGCCACCTTGTGTGCCGGGGAAGACGGCAGAATTCAATTTCTTTTCAAGCTCAGGATTAGCTTTGGCTAAAATTAAACCACCACGTGGTCCTCTTAGTGTTTTATGTGTCGTAGAAGTCGTGACATCCGCAATATTGACCGGCGAGGGGTAAAGTCCGACAGCAACTAATCCAGCAATGTGTGCCATATCCACTAACAGGGATGCGCCAACGCGATCAGCAATCTCGCGAAAGCGTTGCCAATCGACAATACGAGAATAAGCAGAGAAACCAGCAACAATGAGTTTGGGACGATGCTTCTCGGCAAGCTGCGCCACTTCGTCATAATCAATTTCGCCCTTTGCGAGATCTAACTTATAAGAGTGAAATTGATAGAGCTTGCCGGAAAAATTCACCGGCGATCCATGGGTCAAGTGGCCGCCATGGCCCAAGTCCATCCCCAGCACCACATCGCCCGGTTGCAGCAATGCAGCATAGGCTGCGGCATTCGCTTGCGACCCTGAATGCGGCTGTACGTTAGCATAAGCAGCCTTAAAGAGCGCCTTCGCACGTTCAATGGCCAAATTTTCAGCGATATCCACAAATTCACACCCGCCATAATAGCGCTTCCCCGGATACCCCTCGGCATATTTGTTCGTCATAATGCAGCCCTGCACGGCTAGCACATTCGGGCTCACGTAATTTTCCGAGGCAATCAGCTCGATATGATCTTCTTGACGCTTGCGTTCTTGTTGAATCGCTTGCCAAATAGCGGGATCAAAGTCTGCGAGGGGAGTAGTGGGGAACATGCGGTGGTCCTTTTGCTGAGGATAAGTTGCGACGGATTGTAGCAGAGTGGGACGTAATCGCCTATCATACCTCTTGCTTAAATTGAATGGGAAACGCACACATGATGAAGCATCTCAATCCCCGCATTGTCGGTTTGTTTATTTTTATTATCCTGAGCTGGGGTATGGCGTGGCCTGTTAACAAAATTGGCCTCTCTTATATGTCGCCAGTTTGGTACACGGCGATTCGTCTAATTGTCGGTACCGCGACCATGATGGTGCTGGTGATGGCGCTCGGCAAGCTTACTTGGCCGAAAAAGCGCGATTATCCGCTCATTCTGCTGGTCGGCTTATTGCAAATCAGCATTTATATTCTGCTCGCAAATGTGGGGCTTGCTTACCTCCCGGCAGGCCGCTCTTCATTGTTAGCCTACACCACGCCTTTGTGGATCATGCCAGCCGCAACCCTCTTTTTTAATGAAGAAGCGGGTTGGTTGCGTTGGATGGGATTTATTCTCGGCTTTGGCGGTTTGCTGATATTGATTAGTCCATGGGAGATGAGTTGGTCTGATAAACATGTGCTATTTGGTACGGCAATGTTGTTGCTTGCTTCGCTCTGTTGGGCAATTTCAATGCTCTGCGCGCGCTATATGCAGTGGACCAAATCGCCGCTTGAGCTGATCCCGTGGCAGCTATTGGTCGGCACAATCCCCATTCTCTTGTATGCCGTGATCACAGAGCCGCATGTGACTATTAGCTGGAATGTACCTTTAGTGTTATCCCTGGTTTATACGGGGTTATTGGTCACAGGGCTCTCTTATTGGAGCGGTTTGGTGATTAACAAAGAATTGCCGACGATCATGGTATCGTTGGGTTTTTTGCTGGTGCCCGTATTTAGCCTCACGGTTTCTTCTCTTTTTATGCATGAAGCGATTAGCCTGATGACGGCGTCGGCGATGACGCTGATTCTGCTTGGCCTCATTTGTGTGGTGGTGTAGATGACGCGATACCTCTTTATCACTGGTGGCGTGGTGTCTTCCCTTGGCAAGGGGGTGGCGTCCGCCTCGCTCGGCGCGATTCTTGAAGCGCGCGGCTTGTCGGTTAATCTCATGAAGCTCGATCCTTATATCAATGTTGATCCAGGGACGATGAATCCGTTTCAGCATGGCGAAGTGTTTGTGACCGAAGATGGCGCAGAGACAGATCTCGATTTAGGCCATTACGAACGCTTTGTGCGTGTCAAAATGACCAAAGCCAATAATTTCACCACCGGTCGTGTGTATGCGAATGTCATCAAAAAAGAACGTCGCGGCGATTACCTTGGCGGCACCGTGCAGGTGATTCCGCATATTACTGACGAAATCAAACGCTGTATTATCGCGGGCGCAGGCGATGTGGATGTGGCGCTAGTTGAAATTGGCGGCACAGTTGGCGATATTGAGTCTTTGCCTTTTCTCGAAGCCATCCGCCAAATGCGGATGGAACTCGGCCGTCAGCGAACACTTTTCATCCATCTTACTTTATTGCCTTATTTGCCAACAGCCGGCGAGCTCAAAACCAAACCGACACAACATTCGGTAAAGGAGCTGCGCTCGATTGGGATTCAGCCAGATATTCTGATTTGCCGTAGCAGCCACCCCCTTTCCGATAGCGATCGATCAAAAATTGCACTCTTTACTAATGTTGAAAAAGAAGCGGTGATCCCATTGCCAGATGTCGATTTTATCTACGACATTCCGATGGCCTTGCACGAGCAAGGGCTCGATCGCATCGTGGCAACGCAATGGCAGTTGCCGGAAGTGAAGCCTGATTTTAGCGAATGGACACGCGTTGCGCAGGCTTATCGCCATCCTGTCGGCCAAGTGAATATTGCAATGGTCGGCAAATATGTTGATTCGACGGAATCTTATAAATCGTTATCTGAAGCGCTAAAACATGCAGGCATGCAAACGCAATTGCGCGTCAATATTCACTATGTCGATTCTGAAACGCTAGAGCATGAAGGGGCCGCGGCGCGACTCAAGCAAGCTGATGCGATTTTAGTGCCCGGCGGTTTTGGCACGCGCGGGATTGAAGGGAAACTGTTGGCTGCACAGTTCGCGCGCGAACAAGGCGTGCCCTACTTAGGCATTTGCTTGGGATTGCAGATTGCGATTCTTGAATTTGCACGCCATGTGGCAGGCAAAGTGGAGGCGAATAGTACGGAATTTGATCCAGCGACGTCTTATCCGATTGTTGGACTCATCAATGAAGATGCTGCGGATATTGGCGGCACGATGCGTTTGGGCGGGCAAACCTGCAAGCTTGCACCGCATACCTTGGCGCGTCAGATTTACGGTAAGGATGAGATTATTGAGCGGCATCGCCATCGATATGAAGTGAATAATGACTTGTTGCCAGATTTGATAGCAGCTGGCTTGGTCGTGTCTGGGCGATCGACCAGCAATCTGGTTGAGCTAATTGAGCTGCCGACGCATCCATGGTTTGTGGCGTGTCAGTTTCATCCAGAATTCATGTCGACACCACGTGATGGGCATCCGCTATTCACAGCATTTGTGCGGGCAGCCGCTAAAAGAGGTCAATCATGAAATTATGTGGTTTTAACATCGGCCTGACAGAGCCCTTTTTTCTCATTGCAGGGCCTTGTGTGATCGAAGGTGAGCAATTTGCAATCGATACTGCAGGACAGCTAAAAGAAATGACGGCTGAACTTGGCATTCCTTTCATCTACAAATCTTCTTTCGACAAAGCCAATCGCACCTCTGGCTCTAGTTTTCGTGGGCCAGGGATAGACGAAGGTTTGCGCATTTTGGCGAATGTCAAAAAGCAACTACAGGTCCCTGTACTCACCGATGTGCACGAGGATACGCCGATTGAGCTGGTCGCCAGTGTCGTTGATGTGCTGCAAACGCCTGCATTCTTATGTCGGCAAACCAATTTCATGCAGCGCGTGGCACGAGCGCAATTGCCGGTCAATATCAAAAAAGGCCAGTTTTTATCGCCATGGGAGATGAAGCAAGTCGTGGCCAAAGTGCGTGCTGTTGGCAATGAGCAGATCCTGGTATGTGAGCGCGGTGCATCGTTTGGCTACAATAATCTCGTTTCTGACATGCGTTCGCTAGTCATTATGCGCGATACCCATTGCCCCGTGGTGTTTGATGCAACGCATTCGGTGCAATTGCCAGGTGGCGCGGGTACCACAACAGGCGGGCAGCGCGAGTTCGTGCCCGTGCTCGCGCGTGCTGCGATGGCGGTTGGCATCGCGGGGCTCTTCATGGAGACGCATCCCGATCCCGATCGGGCGCCGTCTGATGGGCCCAACATGTGGCCACTGAGCGAGATGCGCTCGCTACTCACGCTACTAAAAGAGATTGATCAAGTGGTGAAGCGTGGATAATAAAACAACGGATGCATTTTTGTCGGTTTGATTTTATGTTGCTGAATACCGTCGATATAATCACGCATGCCAAGCAAAATAGGATGCGCTGGTTGGGTGCAGTTTAATTGAGCAATGAGTGCCAACACATTACCCGCTTTATTCGAAACGGCAGCAATAGTGCCATCGTCATATTGAAAAACATTCAAACCTTGGTTTTCTATCTCTTGCAATAACGCAGGCGGGATAGCAAATTGATATGACGTGTCAGTGCATACGCTTATCGCTTCATTTGGTTTTAAATAGGTGGTAAACACATTGCGCTGATATAAATCGGTTAATTTGATATGCGTTTGATGATTAATCGAGCTACCCTCAATCAAGTGCATGCCGACCATATCATCCTCAAGTCCCGGCACCAGACCCGCTTCAACTAAACATTGCGCGCCGCGACCGAGCCCCAAGATCGGCTTGCCGGCCTTATTTGCTGCATGCAGAGGGTCTAGTCGGTTGGTGTGATCGAGCAGCACAAAGCCATCTAGCGTACTTGGGTCACTTAAAAATAAATCAACAGCTTGCATGCCTATTGCTGTGATTTGTTGCACCATTTCTGCTACGCCCGCAAAGGGTAGCATGCCGATCTGTATCATAAAACGCCTTTGCACTTCGCTGAGAATAGGGTAAAGTCTGCGGTTCTTATGGCATGAAATCAAGTAGTAGGAGGCTTTTTATGGCAACATCTGGCAGCTCACGCCGTTATGTGTATGTGGTTTCAGCGATTGCGGCAATTGCAGGGTTATTGTTTGGCTTCGATACCGGTATTATTTCCGGTGCGCTGCTCTTTATAAAACAGCAGTTTACCATCACAACCGTTATGCAAGAACTCATTGTCAGTAGCGTCTTATTTGGCGCGATGATCGGCTCGCTGTTGAGCGGGCGGCTCACAGATCATTTCGGTCGCAAACGCTTGATGCTGGTGATTTCTGTACTCTTTATCTTAGGAACAGTGATTGCAACCAGTGCCCATCACGTGCAATCGATCTTAATCGGCCGGCTTTTTATTGGGCTTGCCATTGGCATGGGGTCTTATACAGCGCCACTTTATATTGCGGAAGTGGCACCACGAGAGTGGCGCGGCGGGCTTGTCTCGCTTAATCAGCTGGCGATTACCATCGGCATTTTGAGTTCTTACCTCATCAACTATGCTTTCACCAATTATCACGGTTCTTGGCGCTTTATGTTTGGTATTGGCATTATTCCTGCGGTGTTATTGAGCATCGGCATGCTGTTTTTGCCGGAAAGCCCGCGCTGGTTAGTAGCTAATAATCGAACGCTCGAAGCCAGAAAGATTTTGATGTATCTCCGTCAAACGCGGGATGTGAAACAGGAACTTGCGGAGATCAAAAATAGTTTGCAGGTGAAGCAAGCAGGATTTAAGGAAATTTTCTTACCTTGGATTCGTCCAGTGTTATTTTTAGGGGCGATGATGGGTCTCATTCAACAAGTGAGTGGTATTAATACCATCATTTACTACGCACCTAGCATTTTTGAGCTTGCTGGGTTTCACGATACGTCGAGCACGATCTTAGCAACGGTTGGTATTGGCGTGGTGAATGTGCTTGCGACGATTTTTGCGATTAAATATCTCGATAAATGGGGTCGCCGGCCACTGTTGCTGGTTGGTCTAACTGGTATGACCTTGAGTTTGTTGGGGCTGAGCATTGCGTTTCATCACACAGATGCAAGCACTTTGCGATATGTGGCGATCGGGTGCACTTTTTTCTACATCATCTGTTTTGCCTTTAGCTTAGGGGCGATTTTGTGGCTAGTGGTCTCTGAAATCTTTCCACTTGCGGTGCGTGCAACGGCGATGGGGGTGGCGGTCTTTAGCTGCTGGTTCTGGAATTTCATGGTGTCGTCTACGTTTCTCTCGCTGTTAAAAGCCTTAGGACCGACGAACACTTTCTTTTTATATGCAGCGCTCTGCTTTTTTAGCCTTATTTTCTGCTATTACAAAGTGCCAGAAACCAAAGGTGTGAGTCTTGAGCAGATTGAGATCAATATTCGCAAGCGCCTACCGCTGCGCTATATTGGCCAACAGCCTATAACTGAAGGTGATCGCAAGCTTGTGCCAGGGTTTGAGCAGGTTTAGTTCATGAAAAAAAACATCCTCACCTGGGACCTAGGTGCAACCAAAGCGGCTGCAGCGTTAGTGGCATATTGCCCTGAATCACAGCATTTTAACTGTCTCAAGCAAACGGCGCTTAAGCTTAGCGAAACACAGTCGCTGCGTGATTTGATTGAGCAGCTTGAAACGCGTCTCGCCTTTAACATGCATGAGGCGGATGCCATTTGCATTGGTGCAGCAGGGCACTTTGATGGCCGTGAACTTTCGCACACCAATCCCTATCCCTTCGCCATGCCTTTTGCGCAGTTAGCAGCGGATCTTAAATGGCCTGCTTTTAATGTGATTCACGACTATGCGCCAGTCGTCTGTGCTACGTTCACGCCTTACATGCAGCAAGAGGGGAATGTCAAGTGGTTAAATCAGCCTGATGGGTCTCTGTCTGCGCGGGGACGACGGGTTGCTTTGGGTATTGGCACGGGACTGGGCTTAAAAGATGGCGTACTTTTTCCTAATGGGGACTTTTGGCTAGGCCAAAATGAAGCCGGCCACATGGGAATCACCATGCCACCTACGAGCGATCACATACGTCTCTCACGCCATCAAGCCTTACTTCATTTCTTGCACTTACAACATCAGCCAATGACATTCGAGGCGATCTTATCAGGCCAGGGGCTCGCGAGATTGCAACAGTTTTTCTATCCTGAAGCAAACCTCACCACACCAGAAGAAGCGGGCGTTGCCCTAACAGCGGGCAAATCGCCAGAAGTCGCTGCTGCCTTTGCCTGGTATGCTGGCTTATTCGTAGGCAGCGTGCAGCTTAACTTTATGCCTGAAAGTGGCGTTTGGATCACAGGGGGTGTTGCACGGACGCATCTTTCTCTCTTTGACCACCCGGAATTTGCGGCAGGCATTAATGCATCTCCTGCTTATCTCGCACAACGCGCGACCTATCCGTTGGGTGTCCTTTGTAATGAACAACATGCATTTATCGGTGGCGCTTACTATGCGGTGAAGCGGTTGTTGGGGAGTTGAGGGATCGTTGATGTCTAGCCACATTGCTGCTTATTATTACCCTACAACCATTGCCATCATTGATGATAATAAACATTTTTTAAACAATATTTGCTTCAGACTCGATGAACTATTTACTTATAGCTTATTCGATTGGTCAGCAGCAGCACTGGAATATTTCAATAGCAAATATATTTTCGACCCTATTGCTAGTCGATGTTTAATTAACAATCAAAGCGTGAATTTTGAGATCATTTGCAAAGAAGCAACGAACCATTCTCGTTTTGAAGAAGTTTCAGTCATGATTGTTGACTACAATATGCCGACACATAATGGCATTGAATTTTGTGAACAAGTAAAACATCTGCCGATTAAAAGAATGTTGGTTACAGGTACAGCAACACAAGCGCAAGCGATAGATGCTTTCAATAGAGGATTAATTGATAAATTCATTATAAAAGACACGACACACTTTGATGAAGAGCTCAATCAGAGCTTAAAAGAATTACGCTATCGTTATTTTCAAGATATTTCTGAAAGTATTATTAAACCATTGCAAGCGGAGGAAAAATGCATATTAAATCATCCCGCATATGCTGATTTTTTTAAAGCTTTCTGCAAGCAAAATCAAATTGTTGAATTTTACCTCTATAATGCACAAGGCAGTTTTTTATTATTAGACGCTGATGCAAATGTCAGTTGGTTTATTGTTGAAAGTACCGCCAACTTAAAAGCGGGCAACAAGCTATTCTTTGCTCCTCCTTTGCCTGATTTAAATCAAACTCAAGGTGCAGAAACAGACAGCTATCTACATCCAGCAAAGCCATTAGAAATAGACCCAACATTTTCTTATGCATTTATTCAAAACAAAAATGAATGGTGGCCAGATTGTAAGAGGATCTTGGCTTACAGCAAGCATCTCCAGTGCTTTTGGCCGAATTAAAAAAACACATTTGGTGATACACCAAATCGTTTAGATAGGCTGCGCACATGTTCAAGCGTTAATTGACGCTCGCCACTTAAAACTTTAGACACTAATGATTGACTACCAATTTCTGGCAGATCGCTTTGTTTTAAACTATGCTCATCCATCAAAAACTGTAACATCTCAATTGCTGATACTTTTTTTGCTGTATAACGTGTACTCTCATAAGCTTCGATATTGCTTGCAGCTAACCGCAGCAAGCTAATTACATGATCAGCTTTATGATGGCGTGACCAGTGCATTAGGTTATCGATTAAAGCTAACAATTTTTCATATTCTTTCTCATTACGAGGTACTTGTGCAAAAGGTGCTATGTGAGACCAGTGAGATATAGTTTGCTGTAACGTGTTCATAAACGACCTCCTCGCATTGCGTCTTCATTTCTTTTCTTGCTGTATTCAGCATGAGTCCAAATGTACTTCACATTGACAATGCTAGCTGAATAATCAATTTCAGTTATTAGCCGATACTTATTTCCACTTATATCGAATATAGTGTACTGATGATAAACATAGTCGACACTTGGAAATGTTTGTTTAAGCTCGATAAAGTTTTTGTAGAAAGTCCGTTTGATTGCTTTCCCCCAAGCAGATAAGGCATTTCTGCTTTGAGGATGATCTTCCCCGAACTCTACAATGATTCTTCTACCAATTAATATCATGCTTATACCCTATGACAATTTGTCATTTATGTCAACTAAAAACTTATTATTTTCTTGTTCGTGGGGCTCAGAGGATCGCTAGGGGATGATGGTTGAGAAGAGGAGGGAGAATGGTTAACGTTACTGTTGATTTTTACGTTGGTTAGTATATTCTTATGCATCAAATAGGTAAAGCCTTTTATCTGCTTAATAGAGCACGGGACCTGCATGCACTTTAACCTAAAGAATCTGCAAGATTGTTTTGCCAAGTTAAACGCAGCAATCACGCAGTCAGCGAAATACTCTGAAGTTCAGATGATTCCTTTTGGTATATTTGGATCGATTGCTTATTTGTTTTATTACCTCATCAACACGCGTAGCGGGCTGATTTCACATGAAGCATATGACTCGTTATGCTTGAGAGTTATTCTTAGTGTGCTTTGCTTAATTTTGATATTAAAAAATCATTGGCCCAAAGCATTGCGTCCTTTTCTGCCCCTCTACTGGCATATCACATTGCTATATAGCGTACCTTTTTTCATTACGTTCATGGCCTTAAAAAACCATGCTTCTTCACCATGGGTATTGAATTTATTATCCATTGTTATTTTGATGATGCTCTTGGTTGATTGGGTTAGCTTTACGGTGCTTTTTATAATGGGCGGACTACTTGCTTGGCTAGCTGCTTATTTAACATCGAGTCCTTTTGTTTATATACCAGGCACATTAAATTTAGGAGATATCGTTAATACCTTTGGAATAAGCATCATCATGGGTATTATTTTTTCTCGAAATAAAGAAAATTATGAGAGAGTGCAGGCAATGGCTGCGGTTGCAGGTAGCATTGCGCATGAATTGCGTACGCCTTTGCTTACTATCGACAATGGTGTGGCAGGTCTTAAAAAATACTTTCCTATTTTATTTTCAACTTATCAATATGGCATACAAAATGGCTGGCCGATAGAAAAAATGATCCGTTCAGATCATTTGAAAATGCTACCTGGTGTGTTAGATGACATTTCTGCTGAAACACGTTATTCGAATGTTATCATCGATATGCTATTGAAAAAAGTGAGTACGCACATGCAAGTGCGAGAGGTGAGTACTTACCCCATCCGCGATTGCATCCGTGACGCCTTGCAGCGCTACCCATTTCAGTCTACTATGCAAGCCTCGCTTGTCACCTGGACGGATGCAAATATGTTTGATTTTAAAGGGTCAAAGATATTGGTTGTGCATGTCTTATTCAATTTGTTGAAGAATGCATTGTTTTTTATAGAAGATGCAGGGAAAGGACGTATCACGATTTGGACTGAAAAAACCAAGAAAACCAACACCTTGCATTTCAAAGACACAGCAAAAGGGATTGCGGCAGATGTCATGCCACATCTCTTCAAGCGCTTTCATTCAACCACCTTGAATGGCACGGGATTAGGGTTGTCTTTTTGCAAAATGGTGATGACCAGCATGGGAGGCGATATTACTTGCTACTCTCAAGAAGGTGCATACACTGAGTTTGTTTTAATTTTTCCGAGGGAACATTGATGTCTAACGCCATTCCTGCTTACTATTACCCAACCACCATTGCCATCATTGATGATAATAAGCGTTTCTTGAGCACGATCGGTTTTAAGTTGGATGAATGCTTCACCTATCGCTTATTTGATAGCGCAGAAAAAGCGTTAGATTATTTCCAGAACGAATATACTTTTAATCCCATTGTCAAACGCTGTTTTACTAACCGCCAAGACGAGACCTCGCATTTATCCACCCACTATGGCTTGCAGATAGATTTTGAAGCTATCGGTAAGGAAGTGATGAATGCTAATCGTTTTGACGAAATTGCAGTGATGATGGTTGATTACAACATGCCTACTTGTAATGGCATTGAATTTTGTAAACAGATGCAACATTTACCTATTAAAAAAATGCTAGTGACTGGTGCTGCTACGCAAGCACAGGCAGTGGATGCTTTTAATCAAGGGTTGATTGATAAGTTTATCTTGAAAGACACCATTGATTTTGGTGAGCAGCTGAATCGAGATTTGACAGAGCTGCGCCATCGTTATTTTCGCGATATCTCTGAGGGAATCATCCGACCACTACTCACCGAGAAAAATAGTGTGTTGAATAAGCCTGCCTTTGCGGACTTTTTTAATGCATTCTGCAAGCAGCACGACATTTTTGAATTTTTTCTTTATGACGCACAAGGCAGTTTTTTATTAGTGAATGTGGATGGTGAGATCAGCTGGCTCATCATTAAAAGTCATGCTGATTTAAATGGCTATCTCGATTTGGCAGAAAATAGTGATGCACCTGCATCAGTGCTTGCCGATTTAAAAGCACACACCGTGTTGCCCTTTTTCCCGAGCCAGCAAGATCTCAATCGTGTGCGAGGAGAAAAATGGAAAGATTATTTGCACCCAGCACAACTGCTAGCCGTGGATCCTGCGTTTTCATATGCTTTTATTCAAAACAAAAATGAATTATTGCTTGATTATGACAAGATACGATCCTATCAAAAACACATGAACCGTACTTGGCCGCACTAAAGAAAGTGGCGTTAGACAAGGCTAGGGTGCTAACTGATGGACCACCTGAAATTCGCCAACTGTAAAGAGGGGCTGTTTAACGGGCGCAAGCCTTGCGATAATTTCTCCATCTCGTTTGATATCAAAACGTTGATGCTGATAATAGACTTGATCCAGAATTTGGAAAAATGATCGACATGCTTCGGCTTCGGTGATGACTTGGGGCATTGGTGGTTCCTCTATATCATTTTGTTTTGACCCGAATTGTATCAAATTTGATGTTAATGTAAATACCTGAATTTTAGTTTTAAGCTTTCCTCATGTGTTTTGGCGTAGAATCGGGAAAACATAAGGAGAAAGCTATGCAGCGGAAAATACTAGCAGTGTCACTGAGTGCGGATATTTTGTTCAATGATGAATATAAGCAACTACTTCGTGAAGGCAAAACATCAGAACAGGCTGTGATTGAGGCAAACAAGATATTTCTTGGATCTATTGCAGCAAAAAGAAAAAGCGGTGGATATACCAGTCTTGTTTTCTTTGTCGGTGATCCTGATTGCCAGTCATATGAACAAGATAAAAAGAAAAGTGAGGAGAACGGTACAGGTTCATTTTTTCCCGCCATTGAATCTGTTGCGCAATATGCTGAAGGAAGCCATAGTCCGTTACTGCTTGCAGATAGTTATATTAACAAGGGTTACGCTGATTGCCGGTTAGCAGGCTCCTCTTTTTCAAGAGCCCGTCATGTACAACGTGGCGGAACATATTTTGGGAAACACGTTAGTGCAATTGTTGATTATACATATATAAGCGTTATATATGCTCAAACACATCATATAGTAAATGAAAACCCTTTGGTACCTATTGAATATATCCTTTGTTGTGATAGCCGTGATTGTAATGCTTTAAAGGATGCAGGTGTATTCCTAACCAAAGATGAGAATGGCAGGTTAATACCTCAAAACGTCAATGTATGGTTTTATCACGATGATATTCAAGAAAAAAATATGCTTATCAGTGCGCCTATTCAAGGTACAGGCTCGCATCATGAGCATTATCTGGAAATAGCTAGAAAAATAACTGTTAATGCCGTGCTAGAGGATGAAAATATCACTAAAAACAAATCTCAAAATACAACTGTAAAGTATGATATTAAAATAGCAAATTCCATCACGGGCTCTCGCCAGAGAGGGCTTGTAGAAAAAGCAGTTGATTGCTTCCTCGCCAGCGAAAAACCTGATCCTAATAAAACCTATAGTGTCTACAGGATAAGTGCTAATTCTATTTTCAAGAGCTTAAATTTCCAAGGTTCACATTCATGCCCAGAGTTACCTGTACCATCCCAGTCGCCGCTACAGCTGCGGCGCAACACAGCAACTTCTTAACACCTTTTTGGTTGCGGTAACGCTAACCGGGGCACCATAGCCGACACAGCTTTTGGTGCTACGGTCGGCAGTTTTTTCCCTTGTGCCCACATGCTGAAACGGCATAATCCGCTTAACACATTCGCAGAAAGGTTTGCGCGATTTGTGAGTATTTCTTTGGTGATACTCGTTATGCGATCGTATTCGTGAGAGATTGTGCGGAAAAATTCACGGGTTTTTTCATAGATTGCTCTTGAATAAGCATGATTGTTATTTTTATCAATTTCAACCAGTGTATCCAGTGCCATCCTAAGTAATAGAAGAGGAATAGCAATGGCAATGCCAATGCCACCAGAACCCATAAATAACCAGCTTGCTGCACTAATAGCATCAATGAACAAATAAGCAGTCTTTATTGTTAGTGCATATCTTGCCAAAAATAACTCATCTTCCCGTTTTTTGTAAGTCTCTAGCCATTCATAAGCTGCATTTCTTTGGGCGAAACTAAGTGTACTGTTGGGATCTTTAAGGCAAGTTAAGGCTTGTGTGATATTATTGCCTGCCATATAAGAAGGCTTATTTTCCCAGTGCTTGGCTGCTTTTTGAGTTGACTGCATTACGTTGCGGCTTTTCTCGATCATGCCTGGTATATGACAAAGTACCAAGAAGCTTCCTGTGATAACACAACCAAAGCGGGCAAAGGTATGAGCTGCGATCTTAAGAGCAGTAGATGCCCTGCCAGTCATATTTAATATAATTTCTACATAGTTGATTAGCGCAGTGACAAGAGCGACGGCTGCACCTGAAGCTGCAAGGCCTGTTTTGATAACAGCGTATATAAATTGCATACAAGTTGCTTTGCTCGTATCACCATTTCTTATATCTTTATAATATTTTGCAGCTTGCGTGCTATTTTTTACTGCTTTGCCAGAGAGCTCAACATAATAGAAGAATGGAGCGATGAATGTTGAAGAAATGAAGTTGATGGATTTATTGGTGGCAGGAGATAGCCATTTGTGGAAAGGTTGCTGGCCGATCATCACTAGATCATCAGAATTGTCACGCGCGGTTGCGACAGCGGCCTTGGTTGCGGCTTTCCTAATTTCTTTACCGGTTGGTTTGGTAAACAGTTTGACTTCGTCTATATCGAGGTTTAACGATCTTTTATGGTTATTTATTGCCGCTTGTATTTGTTGTTCTATCGTTAACGCGCCCATCGCTTTTACAGTACACCTATGGTTTCGTCAAAAAGCCGCTATAGTACGCTCATTAGCTTAAGAAAACATTAGGGGGATAATATTATTTTTAGATCCAAAACGCATCTAATTTTTGTAGGGCTTCTTTGAGTGTTGCAACAGGATGTAATTGCATGCTGTGTTCGGTTTGTGTCGCGTTGGCTTTGGGGACGATGGCGACGGTAAAGCCGTGTTTGGCAGCTTCTTTGAGGCGATCTTGGCCGCCAGTGACGGGGCGAATTTCGCCAGCAAGGCCGACTTCACCGAAGACAATCAAATTTGCTGGTAAAGGTTTATTGCGGAAGCTTGAGAGAATAGCAAAAAGAATCGGCAGATCAGCTGATGTCTCTAGAATCTGCATGCCGCCGACGACATTGGCAAAGACATCGAGGCCATGTGTCGCAAGGCCACTGTGTCGGTGCAAAATCGCGAGCAGCATTGACAGGCGCTGTGCATCGAGTCCGACGCAGAGGCGCCGTGGGTTCGCCATGTGGCTTTGATCGACCAGCGCTTGTACCTCGATCAGCAGCGGCCGCGAGCCTTCTTTGGTTGCGGTAATAATACTGCCTGCAACAGGCTGTTCATAGCGTGAGAGGAAAATGGCGGAAGGATGATTTACTTCGCGTAAGCCTTTTTCGGTCATGGCAAAAATGCCAAGCTCATTAACCGCACCAAAGCGATTCTTCACCGCGCGCAACATGCGATAGCGACTATCTTGCTCGCCTTCAAAGTAAAGCACCGTGTCCACCATATGCTCGAGCACCCGGGGACCAGCGAGATGGCCATCTTTGGTCACATGACCCACGATAAAGAGCGCCGTCTGCGTTTGCTTTGCGAATGTCACCAGCTGCATCGCGCTCTCGCGTACTTGGCCGACTGAGCCTGGTGCGGAATGGAGGGCCGTGGTGTGCATGGTTTGAATCGAGTCAATGACTAGCACGCGCGGCTTTTGTTTTTGTGCTTGCTGCAAGATGCGTTCGATCTCGGTATCGGCAAGTAGCCACACTTTCTCTTCTGGCAATCCCAAACGGCGTGCACGTAGCGTCACTTGCTGCGGCGATTCTTCGCCTGTGACATAGAGCACATCTAAACTTTGGCTTAAGTGAGCGATGGTTTGCAGTAGGATGGTCGATTTGCCAATGCCAGGATCACCGCCAATCAAGATGGCTGATCCCATGATGATGCCGCCACCCAAGACGCGGTCGAGCTCCTGCGAGCCTGCACTTTGTCGCACCGTGTCTTCAACTGCAATGTCAGACATCTTGGCAATACTGGCCTCACGACCCGCATAGCCTTGGTAAGCGATGGACTCAGCCGCGATTTCTTCGGCGATGGTGTTCCATTCGCCGCATTGCATGCACTGCCCAGACCACTTAGGGGCAGCCGCGCCGCAGGATTGGCAAATGTAAGTGTTTTTGTTTTTGGACATGCGCTTATCTTATACTCAACGTTTCGGAAACCCAAATTTAGGCTCATAACCATGATCACAAAACTGCCCTATCCCGACACTCAGTATCAAGCCTATACGTTGACTGCAGATAAAACGAGGCTGGATCTACCTTATTTGTACAACATGCTCTGCGTGCCCTCACGCTATTCAACGGGCTTGCCACCCGAACGCTTCCCGTTGATTATCGAGAATTCATACTGCTTTGCTGTGTTCTTCGAGGGTAAGCAAGTAGGCTTTGCTCGTGTCATCAGCGATCGCTCTGAATTTGCCTCATTATGGGATGTGTTTATCGATGAAGTACATCGTCGCAAGGGGGTGGGACAAGCGCTGATGAAATATATTTTCGCACATCCCGCGCTCAAAGGCACTTTCCGCTGGTTTTTGATGACTGAAGATGCACACGGGTTATACAAGAAATTTGGTTTTAAGCAAGAGACGAATAATGCTTACATTATGATGAAAGTGAATGTAGGGTAATGCTAAATGCGCGTTCTTTTTACATGCACGGTTCATGCTGATGGTTGGGGTGATTTGGCTCATCTAAAAGATTTTTATGATGCTTTTTTAAATTATCAAAAAAGTTTGGGCCAATCTTTGCCAAAACCACTGATATTACTAGCTTATTTTAAAGATAAACAAGAAAAAATATTTTCACTACTAAAAGAATATCAATTGATATCCAAAGAGACAAATAGTAATGACAGTCCTCTTGAAATTTATGAAAAAAATGACGGATTTTTTTTAATGTCCTTCGTTAGAGAGGGTGATCAGCTTAAGAATGATGAATATCCTTTTTATACCGAACAAGAACACATAGATTGGTTGCAATCCCCTGTATTTCAAGCAGCACTGCAAGAAGTAAAAATCATTTTTAATATTTCTAATGCCGCAATGCTGGAAAAATTCCAAAATAGTTCTTATGGTTACGATAATATTTTTATGCATCGCCCTAGAATTATTCATTTCCCTGAAGTAGGCGGCCGATTAGATGAGCATTATACGCATTGGTGTCATGCGCAGTATGAGATGGGGCTTCAGCTAGGGATGTTTTTTAAAATGCCGAACACGCATGCAGGGCAGATAAAAGATCAATCTCTTTTAGCGATGTTGTTGGATAAAAAACCAGATGAATTGCAAGAGAGTGACAATCACGCTTTGGTAATGCAGCAGTTTCGCGAGAATAGCCTGTTTTTTCCCTGTTATTTTAAACATTCAAATTCATTCTATCTTTATTTGCTAACTTTTCTGCGTTCACCATTTTACCAAGAAGTCGTTAAAGCCAAAGAAGAAATAGTTGTTTTTTCAAATATCTACTATGATATGAAGTGTGATAAGGCAGACGCTGCATCGATATCACTCCATCATTTAGATTTATTACAGTATCTCCATGAGGCAGGTATTGATCGTTTGATTTATATCACGCGCGAAGAGCGTATTGAACGTGATTTGCCAAATTTATTAATATCAAATTCGAAAATCCCGAAAATTGGCAAGCCTGTACACAAAAAAGGGAAAAGTTTGCGAATTATTAATACGACTGTTTCTTCGCACGATTTTGAGGTTTTATTTAGGGGCAACGATGTGGTCGGATGTTCTGGCGATCGATCTTTGGCCAATGCGATTGAGAATTTATCAGTACCATTTTTTGAAATACGAGATTATAAAATAGCTGAATTAAAAAAAGAAATGACTAAATTAGATAAGAATAACTTACTAAACCTTGCGCTTGCGGTTAAGGCTAATGACATCATGACAGTGGAACAGTTGAGTTTGGTTGCGGATAAGCTTGCTGTAGCGCTTACTTTGGAAAACGTGAATAGTACCAGAAAATTTTTAGAAGAAATGCGCAATAATAAAAATTTATTTTTATTATTGCCTGATATTTTTAAAAAAGAAATTGATTTAGCTGCAGCAGTCAATTATAGGCAGATCAATTCACTGTCGGTTGCAGCATTTTTCCCTAGGAAAAACACTTATCGCGAGTATTGCGGACGTCCTAATCTAATTCCAGTAAGAAAGCGGTCCAATTCGATCAGTTAAGGATAAAAGCATTACTTAATACGGCTTCTTTGCAATAAGCCCAGCCACTTATCTCGAGTTTGTTGGCCCATGTCTGCTTTTTTAATGACATAATGTAATAGATAGATGCCGTTGGTTGTTTTTGTAATCATTTGCAATTCATCTTGCACTTGATTTTGAGGCGATTCAATGCGGAATTCAAAAATCACTTGATTAGGCGTGTCTTTAATCAGTTTAACAATAGGATTAAAACCAGCTGTTTTTATTCCATTGATTGCAAAATCAGCAAAATAGCGGGGTGTCATGTTTTTTTCTGTCGTAGGAATAAACTGACTCGGAGGTGCCGCATGAATGTCTCCTTGGCAAAATAATATGACGCACGATGGTAGCATGCGTTATCAACCAAGGATAGTGGCTTCTTGCCAACATGGCTATTTTTAACTATACTTCAAAACAGACGCGTCTATTTTGAAGTACGGTGAAAAACAGCCATGCCACGTTATTGTACCCCGTTTATTGAACAAGACCTTAGAGAAAAGATGGTTTTTTTAGGTGGCCCACGACAAGTGGGGAGAACGACGCTTGCCAAAACCCTGATTAGTGAGGGCGGCCCCTTTGCTGGCGGTGCTTATTTCAATTGGGATAATGATGAAGATAGGAAGCGTATTCTACAAAAAAGCTGGTTGCAAACAGGTCCTCTTGTTGTTTTTGATGAACTGCATAAATATTCACGATGGAAGCAGTGGATGAAAGGAGTCTACGATAGCAAGCAAGGAGATCAGCAATACATGGTGACGGGTTCTGCTCGATTAGATGTCTATAAACGCGGTGGCGATTCGTTGTTAGGCCGTTATCACTATTGGCGATTGCATCCGTTTACGTTGGATGAGTTGCCTCCCCATATCGCAGCTACTGAAGGGTATGAGCGTTTATTGGAACTGGGCGGCTTTCCAGAGCCGTTTTTATCAGGTAATGAACGCGAAGCGCGGCGTTGGCGTCGAGAGCGTTTTGATCGTGTGTTACGTGAAGATATTCAGAGCTTAGAATTGATTCGCGATATTCAAATGTTATCTTTGTTTGTCGATGCGCTTCGCGAACGTGTGGGTGGGATGGTGACGTTTGCGAATATTGCGCAAGATTTGCAAATTGCACCGGTAACGGCTAAAAATTGGCTCAATGTGCTTGAGAAAATGTATTTGGTTTTCCCTGTGTATCCGCTGACGCGCAATGTGCCGCGTGCAATTCAAAAGCCACCGAAAGTTTATTTTTTTGATAACGCAGATGTATTAGGTGATCGTGGCGCACGTCTTGAAAATTTAGTTGCAACGACATTACTTAAGCGTCTCCACTTTATCGAAGATTATTACGGTTATCGCTGCAGCTTGCATTATATTCGAGATAAAGAGGGCCGTGAGGTCGATTTTGTGACCGTTATAGATAATGTAGTTGAAGATTTAATTGAAGTTAAAAATACAGATGACACCATTTCGCATAGCCTTAAGTATTATTCAGCGCGTTTAAAACCCAAACGCACAGTACAATTAGTCGGTAACATAAGGCGAGCGTTTCAACAAGGCGATATTATTGTGATGAATCCGGTCGAGTTCTTTAAGGATCCGCCCTGGATAACTGTTCATTAAATGACCGAATTATCCCATTTAGCTTCAAATTTAACTTGCTTCCTACCAAAATTCTTTTAGACTAGGCTTCCTGATCATTACAACTTTAGGAGTGATTATGATTATTAGTAAAAATAAGAAACTAGGAGTGGGTGTGGCTGTAGGGATTGCGGCGTTGGCGTTGGCTGGTAGTGCAGTTGCTGCAACGCCAGGTGCGTATGTGGGTGGCCAGCTTGGCTGGGGCGACACGCATGTGGACTTCGATCCATCAGCGACAAGTAGCGATACCACGGGCGTAGCCGGTCGTGTCAATGCGGGTTATCAATTCAACAACTTCTTAGGCGCGGAATTGGGCTACACGCAATTTACCACGGCAGATGCACATGGTTTATTTTTCCATGAAAGCGAACAAACCAAAGCGGTTGATTTAGTGGCCAAAGCCACGTTGCCGTTGGCAGATGGTTTTAGCCTTTTCGGCAAGCTAGGGGTTGCAGATGAGATCAATGAAGCTCATATCAATGTAGGCAATAACGTCATGTCTTGGTCTGACCAAGACGACCGAAACAGGGTGCTGCCGACGTTTGGTGCGGGCGTTGCTTATGCTTTCAACGAACATCTTGCAGGTGATGTGTCCTGGATGCATATTCAAAAATGCGGCTCAAATGATGGCACCATCAACAACACGGACCTCGTGGGCGTTGGTTTGACCTACTCATTTGGTTAATCTGCTTTATTTTATGAAAAGGCTTGCTTTCTTTAAGAAGCAAGCTTTTTTTATAAAAATCAGTAAATTAGGACTTCATAAAGTATGTTTCATATTTTATGAAATATACTTTATGAAGTGTAATATCAAAAAAAATCTTCCAAAATAAGGAACCTATCGAAATAGGCCCTCGATATCAGAGAATCAGCTGGTCCATAAGTACTAATTAAGACTTTTTGTATCGTCATTTTTTTGGGATTGGGAAAAAGAGATAGTTTTTTCTCAAGCTCCTCAATGACTTCTGTGCCAATTTTTGCTTGAACATATTTTATTTCACATATCGTCATGACTTTGTCTTCACGCGCATAAAGCAAATCAATTTGATATCCAGGCATTTTTTTCTCGAGTGGACGGCTAAAATACACGCCACATCGATAACGCACATCTTCAAAACCTAATTTTTTTGCGATCAGCGTATGATTTTTCCGACAAAAACGTTCAAATGAATAACCTAACCATTTCCTATAGGCTTCGGTATTGATCGCTTTGGTAGGGGATTGATTGAAGTCGCCATTGAGAATTTCTGATCCGATTGGATTGATAAACTTAAAATAAAACATGAGAAAATTATCATAAATACAATATCGCGCTAATATGCTTTTTTCATTTAAATTATAAGGTGTGTATTTTTTTATAAAATGACAAAGTTCTAAATCACGTAATAAAAGACTTAAGTATCCACCAGATTGAATTTTTAAGTGTTTTGCCATTTCAGCGCGAGTCGCAAATTTGACTTTGCTTAAATACTCAATGATCTCTCGATAATGAGGGTTGTTGGCTAAACTGCTCACGAAAATTCTTTCATATTCGCCAAAAAATGGCGAGCCTTTTCTAAAAGCATTACGACATAAGCTTAAAAAAATCGATGAATCTTGTTTAAGGTATCTTAAATATTCAGGAATGCCACCAACAGTGAGTAATGCATCGACCACTTCATGGTGAGAGCGGTTTAAAAATTTTTCTGTTTCTTGCAAATTAAATTCATCTAAAGGTATTTCATATGTTGAGCGATTATAGAGGGCTTTTGATTTTAAAACATGATTAATCATAAATGAGGGTGATGAACCGCATAATATTAATAATAGATTTTTATTTTTACGATAGAAGTTGTCCCAGACATACTTGAGATCTGCAATAAAATTATCTTCATAGGTTGCTAGCCATTGCAGTTCTTCAAAATATAATGTCCATTTTCCATCAGATAAATATTCAGCTATTAACTCAAATACTTCTCTCCAATGGGTAAAATGCAGTTTGGCAATTTTTGCATCTTCAGTGTATTTTGCTAACTGATGAAGTACTAAGTCAATTTGTTCTTGTTTTGATTGGCCTTCGATGCCTTCAAATTTTAATAAATTTCTTTTTGCGAAAGCATGCTCTATCAGTTCGGTTTTGCCAATGCGTCTGCGACCATAGACAACCATAATGGCAGCCTGATGACGGTGCTCTATTTCATTAATGCGTGCCAGCTCAGTCTCTCTGCCAACAAATTCATTATTCTCAATAGGTTGATATGGGTTCATGTGGTTGCTTTGCGCCAGGTACTGATAAAAATAAGCCTACTTGGCGTAAACTATACCATGTTTTTACGCCAAATATATAAATTTTGATGCCTATTTGGCGTTAATTGCATATGTAGGCCTATGCCGCTGGCGGAAAGCCACCCGGCAGTTTGCCGCCAAATGGCAGCCTACCTTGCAAGTTGCGCATCATCTTCATCATGCCGCCGCCTTTCGATACTTTCTTCATCATTTTTTGCATCTGGGTAAATTGCTTTAAGAGTTGATTCACGGCTTGCACGGTGGTGCCTGAGCCTTTGGCGATGCGTTCTTTGTGGGAATGTTTGATGAAATCAGGAAAGCGGCGTTCGCGAACGGTCATGGAGTTGATGATGGCCTCAGTTGATACGAGTTTTTTATCGTTAAATTGTGATTTGAGTTGAGGGGGCAGGCCCATGCCGCCGGGGAGTTTGCTCATGATGCCGGCAACGCCGCCTAATTTGTGAATTTGTTTGAGTTGGTCGCGAAAGGATTCTAAGTCAAAGGTGCCTTTTTTGACTTTAGAAACCAGCTGCTTTGCTTTACTTTTATCAATTTTTTGGGCAGCTTGTTCCATCAGCGTGCGAATATCGCCTTCACCTAAAATGCGATCGGCAACGCGATCCGGATAAAAGGCTTCCAATGCTTCAATCTTCTCGCCCACCCCCATGAATTTGATCGGATGGCCGGTAATGTGGCGGATGGATAGTGCAGCACCACCTCTGGCATCGCCATCTGTTTTGGTTAAGATGATGCCTGTGAGGGGTAGGGCATCGTTGAAGGCTTTGGCAGTGTTAGCAGCATCTTGGCCGGTCATGCTATCAACGACAAAAAGCGTCTCGATTGGATTGATGGCAGCATGCAAGCGTTTGATTTCTGCCATCATCTCTTCATCGATATGTAGGCGGCCGGCGGTATCGATCAGCACCACATCCAGCACTTTATTTTTTGCGGCTTGAATGGCGTTTTTTGCGATCTCGACGGGATCTTGATTGGGAGATGACGGATAGCAATCGACTTCAATCTGTTTCGCAAGTGTTGCGAGCTGTTCAATGGCAGCAGGGCGGTAGACGTCGCAACTGGTGACCATCACCGATCGTTTTTGCGTGTTTTTCAGCCAATAAGCGAGTTTGGCGACAGTTGTTGTTTTACCTGACCCTTGCAAACCGGCCATTAAAATCACAGCAGGCGCTTGGGTTTTGAGATTGAGCTCCGCTTCTGATTCACCCAGCGTTTTGATCAGTTCGCCGCGCACCAAGTTAATCAGCATTTCGCCAGGCTTCAAGCTCGTCATCACCGCTTGCCCTAAGGCTTCTCCGCGAATATGCTCGATAAAGTCTTTGGCGACAGGCAGGGCAACATCAGCTTCGAGCAACGCAATGCGTAGTTCGCGCAAGGTGTCGGCGATGTTGGCTTCAGTGAGACGGCCTTGGCCGGTTAGTTTTTTGATGACGCCTTGAATGCTTTCAGACAATGAATTAAACATAATACCCATCTGCGTTAATTTAAAACTTGCAAGTATACATGCAGCTTGTTCACAATGGCTATTCTCAATTTAACAAGGATTCTCCATTGAGCTCGACCCAAATTCTGCTTTTTAGCATTGGCCTAGTCGTCTTGCTGTTGCTGGCTGCATTCTTCTCTTGCGTTGAAACGGCGCTGCTTAGTCTCAATCGCTATCGTCTACGGCACCTTACGCGCCAGCGTCAGCGCTATGCCATGCGTCTCACGGCGTTGCTTGCACGTCCCGATCGCCTACTGGGTACGGTTTTGATTGGCAATACGTTTGCCAATATGCTGGCTTCATCGCTTGCGACCTTGCTTGCCTATCATTTTTTTGGCGAACATGGCGCATTACTGGCTGCCATTGTCTTGACGATTATTGTGCTGATTTTTGCTGAGATCACGCCAAAAACCATCGCTGCACTGTATCCAGAACACTTAGCACGCTGGCTGGTTTGGCCTGTTGATTACGTGATGAAGCTACTGTACCCCTTGGTGTGGATCACCAATGGCTTAACCAATAGCCTGCTGCATCTATTTGGCATTCACGTTAAAGCGGGTCGCGTGGAACCGCTCACGCGCGAAGAATTACGGAGTATCGTCTACGACACGACAGGCAAGCTCTCGCGTCGTTATCAAAACATGCTGCTCAGCATTCTGGACTTAAACAAACTCACTGTTGACGACATCATGCTGCCGCGACACGAAATGCAGGGTATTGATATCACAGCGCCACTCGATACCTTGATCAAAGCACTGGGCCAGTTATCGCTGACGCATATCCCTGTTTACCAAGAACAAAATAATCAAGTCATTGGGGTATTAGATGCAGGTGAGCTGTTTAAATTGTTATTAGTTTCTACACCCATGAATAAAGCGATCATCGAGCAATGCATGGTGAAACCTTGTTTTGTGCCGAGTAAAACTGCTTTAACGGCACAATTTCATGCCTTTCAGCATAGCCAAGATAAGCTGGTGTTTGTGGTAGATGAATATGGCGATATTTTGGGATTACTTACGCTAGATGACATTTTGGAAGAAATTATCGGCGATTTAACTTTGGGTGAAGGCAAACGCATCAAACGACAAAAAGACGGTAGTTATCTGGTAGAAGGCGGCGTGCTGGTGCGTGAGTTCAATCGCGCAACCGGCTGGGAACTCCCGCAACACGGCCCTCGTACGATCAACGGGCTCATCATCGAGTATTTGCAGATGCTGCCGCAGGTGGGGACATCGGTGCTGATTGCTGATTATCCGATCGAAATCAAGCAGATTAAGGATAATCACGTGCGATTAGCGCGTATTTCACCGCTTTATAATGGAAATTAAGACGCTGGCGGTAAAATCGCCATCCCAATCTCAATCGGGGCTAAGTGATGATGATTGTGCTGCCAGCTGAAAGTGAGTACTTGTGTTTGCTGCAAAGTGGGAAAGGCTACCCGTACTGGCGCAGGTAGGGTTTCACCATTGCTGATGTTCCAGAGAAAAACAGCACCTGCTTGCTTTAATTGCGCTATATCAATCCAAAATGCCCGTGTGTTATTCCATTCGCTGTAAACACTGGGATGGTCTTTGGCATAAAACGCAACATTGCCATTCACCCAGCGAGGACCGGCGACATAGGTGAGACGCGTGTGGTAGGTGTTGTGCCAAATCTGGGTGACCGTGTTGGCGATGGTTTGGCCTGGGAAGTTGGCGCTTGATGGGGTATTGGAATCGAGTAATGAGAGGGCATAACCTGTGCCTAAACAGCCCATTAATATAAAAGTTAGCGCAATAAACCATTGCATGCGTTTTCGATTTAATGTTGTTGGCAAATAAACAAATAACAACACCCCCCACAAAGAAAGCAATGGCATCCCCCAGCCTGCACGTAAATCCCAGCCGAAACAGAGCGAGAGCAAGAGCGTCAGCACGCAAGGCCCAAGGCCAGTAAAGAGCAGGAATGAGCGGTTGAGGACGTCACTTGCTGGGTCTTGTGCCTTCGCGCGCGATGGTGAGAAGAAGCACAAGCCAAACAGCACAGCAGCTGGTAGAAACACCTCAATCTGCTGCCAGATAAACTGCGCAGGAAAAAAGAAATGATTGCGCCAATCTGGCACGGTATTCGTGCGGTCTAAGGCATATTGGATCGTAATGTAGTGATGAGTAGGCAGCCACAGGAAATGTGGCGCAATGATCGCGAGGAACACGAGCAAGCCATAGTAAGGTTTAACCGTTGCAAATTGCCACCTGGCTGCTCGTGCATAAAGCATGAAGGCAAACATGACGGCGATGAGGACGGCCGTGTAATACTTTGCCATCATCCCTAAGGCGAGGAAAAGACCCGTTGCGAGCCACCAGCGAATACGGGGGTTGATGAGTGCTTGATAGAAAAAATAAATAGCGAGTGCCCAGAGCGAGAGTTCTAACGTGTTATCGTTAAAATCAATCGCATGAAAATTGTAATACTGCATCATCTCTAACAGCATCACGCTCGCCAATGCTTTGGCAGGTGTTAGCATTTTCTTTGCTAAGAGCCAAACCGCTAAAAAACAGAAAAAAACAGATAATTGGCTAAAAAAATAAATCAGCCAGCTCGAATGATGCGAAAGATGATTCAGCAGTGCCGTCAGCCAGCCGTTCAAGAAAGGATTCTTATCATACCCCAACGCCAGGTGTTGCCCCCACATACTGCCTTCGATCGAGTCCATTGGCAGGTTGCCGCGTACGAAGGCCGCAAGCCCCGTCCAGAACAGGAGGTGGGTGAGGGCAAAGAGCCAGAAGACCAAGGTTGTCTTACCGGATGCTGCTGTATGCAAGCGGGCGGTAGAAAGCATCATGTTTACCACTGGTTGGTTCCTGCTTAGAAGCGAATAAGGTCAAAGATCCGCTGAGATAGGTTGTTGCTCTACTGATCGGTGGTCCAAAACGTTGAATCAGCATAAAAGTTAAATTACTGAGTGCACCGATATGAAACAGAATACTCGAAGCAATGATGCCATAAATCATCCAATCATGATCCAAAGCGCGATTGAACCGATTTTGTGGCTTTATCGCGATATCTTTCAGCAAAATAGTTGACTGTTGAGAGTAAGACAGCGAACTCAAAAGTACAACTAATCCAAGTAGCATTCCGAGAAGGTAAGGATGCTGTCGCGCAACGGCTGAAGGGTTTGGCTGTCCTTGTAGCTTAAGCGCTATGGCTTTGCATACATCATGCAAAACACCGGCAATGAATGTTAGGCAGTTGTATGCAACACCAAGGCTGAGCAGCGCCGTTGCAGGTATGCTAAGTGCAAGAGAGGGCAGTTTGTAGGTGAACTTGTAAGTATTGTCGGCAGTGCCAAGGATAAAAGGCACAGCCAGGACGGACCCAGCTGAAAAGCCTATGCCGCGTGCGATATTCGTCCAGAGAGACTCACTACTTTTAAAAATGCTGAAGTCACGCTGACTGTACGCCTGCCACAATGCAGTGAGCATCGCGATAAACTTTTTTGTGATGTTTGCGCCAGCAAATATCCCTGTTGGCATACCACTGAACGCATTCCCAGCAATCACAAGAGAGGATTGTCCTAAGGTAATACCATTCAGTACCTCACGTGTCACGGTGAGACTGGTAATCCCTGTGATGGCAAGTACTTTAAGTGCCATCTGCCACTTCGTTTGCGAATCGAGCACATAGTCCCTTGCATTGATTGTCCCTTCTTTTAGCTGGAAAGCATAAGTAAAGAAAATAGACAACATGCCGGAAATAATCAGGCTTGCCCGAGCAGGGTTTTCCCCAATCATCTTTGTTAACTCAAGACCACATCCTGTTACTTTTATACAAGTGGCTGAGCTGTCATAATTGTTGATGAAAGGCTGAAACGAAACGACAATTAGGCCAAGACCTTCGATGGTAATAAAAGCCGCTGTTTTAAGATTTTTAACATTGGCCCAACTGGGAAGAGAAGAAGTCTCTTTATTTTGTACATTTTCAACATCATCAATCGGCTCAAGGGGAGAAGAAATGTCTTCGATAAGTAAACGACTATCTGTGCTATTTGTATCTGTGCTATTTGTATTTGTTCTCATGGGTATCATGACCTCGTGTTATGCAGATGGGGCAAATTATACACTAACCATCGCAGGCGAACAGGCTGAGCATATTTATCAACGATTGAACGGTCCTGAGGTAAAAAGAGATGCAGCGATGAGTCACTGGTACAAAAACGGCAATAAGATCCAATGCGTTTATGTCGTAGCGGACATGAACGATAGCAGCAATCGCCCAGTCAGCGCAACGGATAGTAGGCGTTATCGCTGCGTCATTCAACTGGATGCGAATGGGGTGAGGTAAAGCGATTCAACCACTTTATTTGCCTGCGCACCAATAAAATCCTGGTAATAATCATGCCAATAGGCCGGCACATCGGCGAGTGCTTTGCGCCAGACAAATTCCATGAAAGGCTCGTTGATCTCAATCACACCATCAGCAAGCTGGATAGCAGTAAGTGGTGCCTGCGTGCTGCTTTGCATAATGCCACGATCTAGTGTGCCCTTGATCGTGCCACCTTCTTGATTCAGCGGCACAGCTAATTCATGCTCAAGATAATGATTAAAAGCTTCAAGTGAAGGGAAATGTGATTGCAAATGCATCGATAGTCCAAAATGATTCGGCTGATGTCCCCAAACCAGTACCCAGGCCAAGAGCTCATTAAACGCACGCACTGTTTCATATTCAGCTATTGTCGGGCGCGGCCAAGGATGGGTCACTAGCGTGTCCGATGGCTTTGCTTGTTTTGCATAGTGATGGATGATGGTCGCGACCGCAGATGGCATTTCATCCAACCTAAAATCTGCAATGACCACTTGTGGCAACGCATGAGCCGCTTTTGCCTGCTGATTGCTGACTGGTGCGAGCCACATAAAGTCATTCTGCTTATCCGGCAAATAATCATGCCCCCGTTCTTCATAACCTAATTGGTTAAATAGGCGTTTTAACATGGGAATGCCTGTGTGTTCGCCTGGCAAGCTAATGAGGGCGAAATGATCTAGCACGGGAGGTGTTGAAAGTCGGGCACACAGGGCATGATGGATGGCCTCTGCATGAGGGGATGTCGTTAAAAAAGGGTTGTATAATTGCATTTGCTTCTTCCTCCACTTGTGGCATGATTGCGGGCTAACTTTGCGGGTGTAGTTCAATGGTAGAATAGGAGCTTCCCAAGCTCTTGGTGTGGGTTCGATTCCCATCACCCGCTAAAAAGGACGGATAAAAATATGAAACATTTTGCTTTAGGTTTAATCAAAGCCATCTTAACCGTTGTGGTGTTGATTATAGCCATCATGATCTTCATTCTCTTGATGGATGCCGATCGGCTGAAGCCCATTATCGCAACGCGTATTGCAGAAGTCACGGGCCATGTGGCGACCATGCCTGACCCGCTGCATCTTTCCCTTTTCCCGCATATTATCGTGCAAGTGCCCACACTGACTTTGCGAGAACCCAAAGCGGCTACGCCCTTTATCACGCTGCATGGTATCACGTTCGCACCGTCTTGGCGCATGTTGTTATTGCCGCGCCGAATTTTCTCAGGCACCGTTCAGGTCAAGCAGATCGATTGCTTGGGTAGTCACTTTACTAATCTACACTCGGCCATCCAATGGCAACACCATGCTTTACAGCTGACAGCGGTGCATGCTGATTTAAATGGCGTGAAAGAGGGGCTGGCCAACCGTACCATTACGGTTACTAATGGCCCAGATATTAAGACCTTATGTCACCATTACGCGTCATCACCCTCAACTTAAACGGCATCCGCGCAGCCCATCGCAAAGGCGGCTTTACCTGGCTGCTTGCGCAAAATGCGGATGTCATTTGTGTGCAAGAAATCAAAGCGCAGGAAGCTATTTTAGCTGATCCTCAGTTTGCGCTGGCTGGTTATCAGTCCTATTTCCATTGTGCTGAGAAAAAAGGTTACAGTGGCGTGGGTATTTATACGCGCCATCATCCCAAAACGGTTGTCACAGGCATAGGCCTTGATTGGGCAGATCGAGAAGGGCGTTATGTGGCGGTTGATCTGGGCGGCTTGTGGGTTGCGTCTCTCTATTTACCTTCTGGCACCTCAGGCGAGGCGCGCCAGGCGCTCAAGTATGATTTGCTCGCTTATTATCGTGATTATCTCACCACGCACAATATGACATCACCGTCTATCATTTGCGGTGACTTTAACATTGCGCATAAGGCGATTGATTTAAAAAATTGGCGTGCGAACCAAACCCATTCCGGCTTTTTACCCGAAGAACGTGCTTGGATGGATCACTTATTTAATCACATGGGTTTTGTTGACGCTTTTCGCGTGGTGAATCAAGAAAAAGACCAGTACACCTGGTGGTCACATCGTGGTCGCGCGTGGGAAAAGAATGTCGGGTGGCGCATTGACTATCAGGTACTTTCGCCTACGTGCGCTGCTACGGTAAAGGCGGTGAGCATCTATAAGGATCAGCGGTTCTCTGATCATGCACCGCTGATTGTGGATTATGAGGTGTGAGATTACACTTACCGCTTTGCGACTTAATAGGAGACCATCCCATGCTTGCTGTTTCTGCCAAAAATATTGCTGTGTCGAAGCAAGGCCACACTTGCTTAGTGGTGGGGGTTTATGAAGAGGGTAGCCTGACGACAGCGGCGCAGGATCTTGATCGCTTATTGCAAAAATCAATCAGTGCCATCCTCAAGCAAGGCCATTTTCAGGCGAAAATTGGCCAGACGCTGCCTATTTTTTCGCTCGATGGCCATGATGTGCAAATTATCGTGGTCGGCTGCGGCAAAAAAGAACCACTGACACGTGCGAAGTTCCGGCAAGTCGTGGCGAGCAGTGCGCAAGCGCTGATGGCGCAGCGTTTTACGCATTCGATTAATTATTTATGCGAATTAGAAATAAAGGGCATGGATCTAGTAGGTAAGGTGCAGCAAGCAGGCTTGGTGGCTTTAGAGACGAGTTATGTGTTCGATGCTTTCAAAAGCAAAAAAGAGCCACGCTTGGAACAGCACATGACTATTCATGTTGATCAAACGGCGTCTTTGCCAGCATGCGAACTTGCGCTGCAGCAAGCTTCAGCGATTGCAGATGGCATGGCGCTTGCGAAAGATCTTGCGAATATGCCAAGCAATGTGTGCACGCCGAGTTATTTGGCAGCAGAAGCTAAAAAACTGACCGAAACTTATGACAAAATCGCGATTAATGTATTTGATCGCCAAGGCATCGCCAAGTTAAAGATGGGCGCGCTCCTGGCTGTTGCGCAGGGGAGTCATGAAGAACCACGTTTGATTTGCCTGCAATATCAAGGTGCAGATAAGCAAACGCCGCCGATTGCACTCGTTGGCAAAGGTATTACCTTTGATACCGGTGGCATTTCCTTGAAACAGCCCGATTCACAAGTCGGTATGAAGTACGATATGTGTGGCGCAGCGACTGTTTTAGGCACAATCAAAGCCGCTGCGCGTTTAAAATTACCGCTCAATATCGTGGGGGTGATTCCTGCCACAGAAAACATGCCAGGTGGCGGTGCGTATAAGCCAGAAGATATTCTAACCAGTCTTGCTGGTATAACGATTGAAGTATTAAGTACTGATGCAGAAGGGCGCTTAGTATTAGCTGATGCACTCACTTATTGCATTCAGCAATATAAACCTAACGTTGTGATCGATATTGCAACATTAACCGGTGCGGTAGTGGTAGCACTAGGCACGCACACGTCGGGGCTGCTGAGCAACGATCAGCCACTTGCCAATGCTTTGTTGCAAGCAGGTGATGATATTTACGATCGCGCTTGTCAATTGCCATTGTATGAAGAATATCAAGAGCAAATTAACACGCCTTTTGCCGATATCGCGAATCTCGGTGGCAAATCTGCAGGTTCGATTACCGCTGCTTGCTTTTTGTCACGCTTTACCGAATCGGTCAAGTGGGCGCACTTGGATGTCGCAGGTACGGCTGCGCTGATGTTTGGTACGCAAGAACGCAAGGCAACCGGTCGCCCCATTCCGCTGTTGATGCAATATTTAATCTCACTGACTAAAGAATAGTTATTCATTTATGACCATAGAAAAAACCTATAACCCGCACGATATTGAACAAGCTTGGTATAAAAAGTGGGAAGCAGCAGGCTTCTTTGCCCCCGAGGGCGACGGTACGCCTTACTGCATCATGCTGCCGCCACCGAATGTCACCGGCAGTCTGCACATGGGCCATGGCTTTGGCTTTACGCTGATGGATGTGATGGTGCGCTACCATCGCATGTTAGGCCGCAAGACGCTCTGGCAGCCAGGCACAGATCACGCAAGCATTGCCACCCAAATGGTGGTCGAGCGTCAATTGAATGCGCAGGGTCAAAGCCGTCACGATTTGGGCCGCGATGCTTTTCTCGAAAAAGTTTGGGAATGGAAAGAGCTATCAGGCACTACCATCACGCAACAATTGCGGCGTCTAGGCGCATCGTTAGATTGGTCGCGCGAGCGGTTCACCATGGATCCGATGCTAACCAAAGCCGTCAATGCAGCATTTGTGAAGTTGTATGAAGATGGACTGCTTTATCGTGGCGAGCGTCTGGTGAATTGGGATCCGCAAATGCAAACGGCGATTTCGGATCTCGAAGTCATTAGTGAGGAAGCCGAAGGCAAACTGTGGCACATTCGCTATCCCTTGAGCAGTGGCGAAGGCTATTTAGTCGTTGCAACGACCCGTCCAGAAACGTTATTAGGTGACGTGGCGGTTGCTGTGCATCCTGAAGATTCACGCTATCAGCCTCTTATTGGCAAAATGGTGAAATTGCCGCTAACGGATAGAGAAATTCCCATTATTGCAGATGAATATGTGGAAGCAAGCTTTGGCACCGGCTGCGTGAAAATTACGCCAGCGCATGATTTCAACGACTATGCTATCGGCCAACGACATCAGCTTGCGCCGATTAATATCTTCACCCCTAATGCCCATTTGAATGATAACGTGCCAGAAAAGTATCGTGGGCTAGAACGGTTTAAAGCGCGTGAGCAGCTGTTACGGGATTTAACGGAAGCGAATTTAATCGACAAAATTGAGCCGCATAAATTAAATATCCCAAGAGGGGAAAAGTCAGGTGCCATCGTTGAACCTTATTTAACGCATCAGTGGTTTGTGAAGATGAAACCGCTGGCTATTCCCGCGATTGAGGCGCTTGAAAAGGGCGATATTCGTTTTATCCCTGAAAATTGGGCGAAAACGTATTTGCAGTGGATGAACCACATTGAAGATTGGTGTGTCAGCCGACAACTCTGGTGGGGGCATCGCATTCCCATTTGGTACGATGAAGCGGGGCAGCATTATGTGGGTTTGGATGAAGCCGACGCACGCACGCGCAATAAATTATCGG
>Ga0207129_1027_pt1 | contig 40895 bp, 33 predicted proteins | sample Alteio_BWMinHeat_15_FD_153517 | JGI IMG/M metagenome (GOLD analysis project Ga0207129, IMG submission 153517) | Enriched cells from forest soil in Barre Woods Harvard Forest LTER site, Petersham, Massachusetts, United States -... | ecosystem: Environmental > Terrestrial > Soil > Temperate forest >... | reverse complement strand
CCGCAATTGCCAGCGCCGGCAGCCATCGCACAGGAAACGCCGATTCCGCAACAGGGTCGGGGATAGGTAATGAGTTAGTCATTCATCTCTCAACGCTTGGCGGCGATGCCTATGTCTTCGACACCTGCGGTACGCGCAATGTCCATGACGTGCAGCAGATTTTCCAGAGACACTTCTTTGTCGCCGGCGATTAATACTTCCAGCTTGCTGGCGGCGGCGCGTTCTTTAATAGCTTGCGTCAGCATCTCCGCCGAAACAGGTTTGCCATCGACGTACAGGTCGCCATCCTTCCTGACCGTGACGGTCAGCGACATCTTCGGCAGGGGAGCCGCGGTCGATGCTTGCGGCACATTGATCTTGATGCCGCTGACATCGATCATCTTCAGCATCGTCACCATGAAAAAGATCAGCAGAAACATCATGATGTCGATCATGGGGATGATCTCGATATGAGGTTCATCCGCTGCAAGGTAACGGCTGCGGCTCATGCTCCGGCTCCCGCCACCCCGGTTTCCGGAACTCGCATGAGCGACGAGTGCTGGCCGTGCACGAAATGTAAATGTATTTCCGCGCCGCGGTAATCGTACAGGTGCCAGCGCTTGACGCATAGCAGCTTGATCAGGTCCAGCTGCAAGATGGTCAGGCGGACGCGTTTAGCGAAGTAACTATTGGCGGCGACGCCTGCAATTGCGACCAGGAGGCCGCAGCCGGTCGCGATCAGCGCATGGCCGATGCCGCTGGTTACCGCGCTGCCGCTAGGGCCGGCCGTGCCTAGCACGTTAAACGATTCGGTAATGCCGATGATGGTGCCGAGCAAGCCGATCAGGGGTCCCAGCGTGACCGCGGAACCGAGCAGCCACAGGTACTTGTCGAGCAAGGGCAAGGTGCGCACGATGCTTTCGTCGATATAGCGATCCATTGCTTCCGGCGTCTCCAGAGTGCGGGATTCGACCGCGGCCTGCAGGGTGGCGCCGAATATCGTCGAGCCGTAACTGTCAGCAATTTCGCGCACCGCGTCTTCGCGGCGGTGATCGACAGCACACAGTTCGCCGTCGAGCTTTTCTCCCGACGGCAGATTGAAGCTGAAGAAAATACTGCGTTCGATGGCGACCGCCAATACCACGAACAGCAATACCGTAAGAATCGGAATGATGCCCATCGACTGTATGCTCAAGTCGATGAACTGTTGAAAATATGGCATGGATAATCCTTTAGTAAATGAAGATGGATAGGAATTGCTTACAGATCTTTCGGCGCATAGTTCAGGCCTACCCAGATCGTCCGTCCCAATGAAAACGTGTCTTTGAGCAAATTCCGATTGCTTCCCGTTACGCTCGTCACCGGCGAATTGTTCAGGTTGGCAATCTCGGCAAACACCTTCCAGCCGGCGCCAAGGTCGTAGCGCGCCTGCACATCGATTTGCTTGCGTGCCTGCCAGTACACATCCTGGCTAGGCAGATTGGCATCGACCAGGCGCAGGCTGGTTCCGCTCCAGTTGTAGGCGGTACTGACGCCGAATTTCTGGTAGTTGTAGAACAGCGTCAGATTGCGGATCTGGTCGGGTTGATTGACCAGATTCTTGATGGTGCGCGTCGCGCCGGAAGCCGTGATTGCCTGTAGCTGGCCGTTCAAGAAGGTCAGATTGGCGCTGAAACCGAAACCGCGCAGATACGGGCTGATCCAGCCCAGCGAACTCTGTACATAATTCAGCTCGACGCCGTTGACCCTGGAACTGGATGCGTTAAGCGGCTGAGTGATGGTCGCCGAGCGCGTGGCGCCGTCGAAAAAGAACGATCCTTGGCTTGAGAGCGTGTAAATCTCATTCTTGATTTTTTTGTCGAACAAGGCCAGCGACGCCAGGCCCGAGTCAGACAGATACCATTCGGCAGAGAAATCGAGGTTGTTCGATTCGCGCGGCTTGATGCTTGGATTGCCTTGCGTGACCGCCACGGTGCCATCTGTATTTTCTGTAATGGTGGTGTTCGGCGCATAGGCGTCGTAATTGGGGCGGCCGATGGTCTGGCTTGCCGCGACCTTGAGCTTGATCGCGTCCGTGGCGTTGAATGTGAGCGAAGCGGCCGGCAGTAGAAAGTTGTATTTCGAATCATTGGTCTGCGACAGCCAGGTGGCGGCGCCGTTGACATTGTTGCGCACATTGCCGGTGGTCGACAGATCTGTACTGTCTTGCCGCAAGCCGAACATGGCGCTCAGGCGGTCGGTCCGGTAAGTGCCCATCGCATACGCAGCGGCGGTCTGCTCGTTATGCGAATAATTGCTTTGCAGGCTATTGATCAGATTGACGCTGGTGGCGGGGGCGACGATGCGGCTATTCGCGGCCAGCTGCTGCCAGGCTTGTGTCGGGTTGATGATCACGAACGGCAAGCCGCCGCTGTATGGCATGATCGTGTTGGATGTATAGCCGTTGCCGGCCAGGGTCAGGCCGCCCGCCGTCGGATAATACTGGGTGTTGGCGTAGCTGTAGTCATGGTTCAACCGGCGGTAATCTACGCCGGCCGCAGCGCCCAGCCCACGCGCATCGGCATCCATGTTCCAGCGGTAGTCGAGTTTCAGATCGCCGACCCGGTCGTCGATCTTGAACTCTCCGGTTTGCCAGTAATACGCTTGCCAATTGTTCAGATTGGTGAAGTTGGCGGGAGTATTAAGATTCACCGCCGGTTCGGCGCCCGAGGTGTCGTAGCTCATGGCCAGTCCCGGTGTGCCGCTAAGCGCCGGGGCAATGCCGGCGCCGGGATACTTGAACTTGGCATAAATGTATTTGGCCATGGTGCGCGGTTCGCGCTGGCTGGCTTCCGACAGCGACGAACGCAGGGACAACGCCTGCTTGTCGTCCAGCTTCCAGTCGACGCCGCTCTGGATCGACTCGGTGGTGCGTTTGACGGTCGAGGCCATATAACCAGCTTCTGCTTCGCCCAGCCCAAATCGGCCCGACGTCGGCGTCTGGCTCGAGACCGGATTGGCGCCGGTGCTGCGGCTGTCGTCGATGAAGGTTTCGTTGCGCAGCGTGTGCATGCTCTCGCTGTTATAGCCGAGACTCAAAAAGCCATAGACATCGGGATTGAAGTTCGCTTCCAGTTTGGCGTTAATCCCTTGCCGCTCCAGGTTTTTCTGCAATTGCCAATACTTGAATTGCTGGGGGACGGCGATGCCGTTTCCGGTATTCGGGCCGCCGGTGGCCGCCGGATTGGCAATCGTGCCGTTGGCGTTGTAATAGTTGTAGAAAACATTATCGGTCGTCATGTGACCGATGGAGGTCGTGTTTTCTTTTTCATAATTTGCCGAAATCGCATAACCGAATGCCTTGGCCGGGCCGAAGGTATTGCTGAAGGTGATATCGGCTTTTTTGCCCAACCCTTCCGCGCCGGGCAGCACTTTGCCCGTGCCGTCGGCATGACCAAGAGCTGTGGTCGCATTCAAATACTGCTTGCCGCCGTTATCGAAAGCGCTGCGCGTGACAATGTTGACGGAGCCGCCTACCGCGTTCGGGTCCATATCAGGTTGCCAGGTTTTGAATACCTGCACTTCCTTCACCATGGATGCCGGTAGCATGTTGGTGCGCGCGCTGCGCGTGGTCTGGTCGACCGAGGCCATAGTCGCACCGTCGATCACCACATTGTTGTAGCTGCCGTCGAGTCCGCGGATGGCGATGAATTGGGCTTCGTCGCGGCCGTTGACGTTGTCAGGATTGAAACTGACGGAGACGCCGGCGATACGCTTGACGACGTCGGTAACGCTGGCGTCGGGCAAGGTTTCTATCTGTTCCTTGGTGACGGCATCCATCACCCGATCCTGCGTTTGCTTGTCGGCGACCGCCGCACTGTTCTGCGAGCGCTTGCGTACGACGACGACGTTCTCCAGATGCTTGACGCTGTTCTGGTCGGCGCCGGCTTGCGCAACAGTCGTCTTCTCATCGCTGTCGGCGGCATGGGCCAGCAGCGGCAACGCAGCAGCAACTGCCAGCGTCATGATCGATAAGCGTAGATAACTTTTGCATTTCTGTCGATGGGACATGTTTACCTCAATGTGTGATGCGTCATTTGTCTGCAATCACCTCGCATTTTTTATGCGGATGATTAATGAAGTCGTTTGGAATTCGTTTATTTGAACGTTCTAATTTCTGAATGCATTTTTTGAATGCATTAATAGCAAGTGAGGCGGGCGAATATGTTTTATATGAAAACGTATTGACACACTGCTATCCAAGCTCGAACCTCAAGCTATTGGAACGTTCTAATCAGGGGCGGATTCTGAGCTGCTTTTGTTACGCCTTCATTACAAGAAGCAGCATTTCGAAGAAAAATCATTTCCGTCGGATTGCATGCACTTGATATATTATTCGCGTACTTTTTATCGGCCATGCAGGCATGCTGGTAAGGCAATTTTTACTGCGCCGCATGGCGGAAACTTCCATAAAACATGAAACAAAAGGCAATACGCATGCCGATTAATATCCGGATCGGAACATGGCCAGGTTAACCATCAAAGACGTTGCCAAGATGGCGGGAGTCAGTTTTCAGACGGTATCGCTGGTATTGAATCACCCTGAAAAAGTTGCACCTAAGACCCGCGAGCTGGTGCAAGCCGCCATCAACGCGCTGAACTTCATTCCAAACGTTGCTGCGCGTTCCTTGCGCAATATCTCTACCAAGACGCTGGCATGCGTGATGTTCAACGGTTCGTCCTACGATGAGCGGTCGGAGCGGATCCAGGATACCCATTACAACAACGTGCTGCAGGCGTTGACGCGGGCTGCGGATCGCGTCGGCTACACGCTTTTGCAACGTAATCTGATGAGCGACGATGCGGCGTCCCTGGCCTATGTGCGCGATCTTTTTTTGGCAGGCCGGATCGATGGCTTGATTGCAATGGTGACCGTGGCCGGCCATCCAGTGCTGAGCGAGTTGCAGCGCATGGGATTTCCATGCGTGATTTACGGCATGGCCGATCCGCAGTTCCACCATGTCGCTCAATCAGACCGGCTGGCCGCTTTGTCGGTGGTCGATCATCTGGCGCAAGCAGGCTGCCGGCGCATCGCTTTCGTGACAGGGCCGCTCAAAGAGCATTCGTCCGAGGTAATGCGCGACCAGGCTGTCACTACCTCCAGCGAAGCGCGCTATCTAGGCTACCTGGACGGCTTGGACAAGCATGGCTTGCCGCTCAGGTCGGAATGGGTTGCGTCCGGCGACTGGTCGCTGGATGGCGGATATCGGGCTGCCAAACAGTTATGCAGCGCAAGGCAGAGACCCGACGCCATTTTCCTCGGCAATGACAGGATGGCGCTGGGCGCACTCAAGGCGCTGCACGATCTCGGCTTGCATGTGCCCGGCGATATCAGCGTGGTTGGCTTCGATAACATGCGCTACGACGATTTCAGCATACCGTCGCTGACCAGCGTCAACGTGCCGATGTATGAGATGTCTGAGCATGCGGTGCGGATCCTGCTCGATTGTATTGAAAAGCGCGCTCCTGCCGGCCTGGTGCAACGGATTTTCCCGACCAGCCTGGTGGTACGCGACAGCACCCGCGTGCCAAATTGAAACGCTCCATGCTCCGGCTCGGCTTGCTATGCGCTTTAACGCTGGCATGGCCAGCCAGCAAAGCCGCCAGCTTCGATTTCTGGTATGCCCATACCGGCGGTCCCATCGCCGACGCCATCAAATCTCTTTGCGATGGCTTTAACGCCTCACAACGCCGGCATCGGGTGCGCTGCACGTCACCGGGCACCTACGAACAGACGATGCAAAAAACGATAGCGGCGTATCGTGCCGGTAAGCAGCCGGCTGTGGTGGAAATCTACGATGTCGGTACTCTCGACATGATGCTGAGTGGGGCCGTCTATCCGGTGTTCCAATTGATGCAAGAAGCAAACCAGGCAGACGATCCGGTCGACTGGCAAGATTACATCGATGCAGTGCGCAGCTACTATGCGACATCGGCCGGGAATCTGTATTCGCTTCCTTTCAACATTTCGACGGCTGCGCTTTATACCAATACGGCGCAGCTCGCAGCGGCTGGTGTAACTACCGCACCTCAAACCTGGGAGGCGTTCCAGGCGGCAGCGGAAAAACTCAAGGCGGCCGGGCAATCCTGCCCAGCCGTGAGCGATTACAATCCCTGGATCATGCTGGAACAGATCGCTGCGGTCCAAGGAGCGCCTCTGGCTACCCAGAATAACGGACACGGAGGGCTCAATGCAAAGTATGTGTTCAACACAGGCATGCCTCTGCGTTTCATGGAGGATGTCATGCGCTGGCGGCAGCAGCGCCTTCTGATTGATGCTGCTGCGACCCGCACCGGCAGCCAGACGCTGGCTTTCGCGAACGGCGAATGCGCGATGGCGATCGATGCAACTAGCGCCTGGAGCGCGATCCGTACCAGCGGCATCGCCAATGTCGGCGTCAGCCCAATCCCGGCGTATGCCGGCACCTTGCGCCGCAACAGCGTGCCCGGCGGCGCCTCGCTGTGGGTCATGAAGGGGTATGACACCCAGGTTTATGCCGCTGTCGCAGCATTCTTTTCCTACCTCCGGCAGCCGTCGAGCCAGATTGCGTTTGCCCGGCGGACAGGCTATGTTCCGGTGACGCGAGAGGCCGTCCGGGTATTACAGCAGAACGGAGCGGCGGACTCGTTGGCGCCGGCGCTGGTTGGCATCAGCTCCATGAGCCTTCCAGGCAATGCCTACAGTCCGGGAGCGCGGCTTGGATTTTCTACGCAATTCCGGCATGCCTGGAGGGAAGAGGTAGAAAATGCATTCGCTGGCCGACAGAGCATGAAGAGTGCTCTCGACAGAGCAAAGAGCCGCGGGGATATTTTGCTGAGAAGGTTTGAAGAAACCTATGCGGGAGCAACGCTGCCATAGCTGGAATGCAGCATGTAATACGGAGCATGTGATGAAGTCAAGAGCAATGTTTTCCCGCCGCTGGATGCCGCTCATACTCGCAGCGCCGCAATTGGCGATCGTATTCTTGTTTTTCCTTTGGCCCGCCTGCAAGGCGATCGGCTGGTCCGTTTATCTGGTGCGGCCATTCGGCAACGGCTCGGTCTTTGTGGGCCTGGAAAATTATCGGCGGATTCTTAGCGATGAGAGTTTCTATGCTTCGTTGCAAGCCACATTCATTTTTACCGCCAGCAGCGTCGGAATGGCGATTGTCATCGCGCTTGTTCTGGCCGGCTGCACTGAGTTGAATCTGCGCGGCGCAAGATTTTTCCGGCACGCCTTTATCTGGCCGTACGCGATTGCCGCTGCCGTGCTCGGGGTCATCTTCAAGTTCGCGATGAACCCGGTGGTTGGAGCAATGTCGTTTCTCAACGACATCATCCCGGGATCATGGGCGCCATATATCAATAGCAGCGAAGCCATGTGCATGTTGATAGCCGCCTTCGCCTGGACCCAGGTGCCGTTCAATTTCGCGATTTTCGCGGCTGCTCTGCAATCCGTGCCTGACGACTATCTTGCGGCTGCAGCGATAGATGGCGCCGGGCCGATCCGCAGGTTCGTCGATATCCAGTTGCCGCTGATCGTGCCATTCATCTTCTTTGCCGCCGTCGTCAACGTAATCGAGGCATTCACGCACAGTTTCGGCCTGGTCGACACCTTAACGCAAGGCGGGCCGGGAAGAGCCACCAATATTCTCGTATATCAGATTTTTTCAGACGGATTCGTCGGGATGGATTTATCAAGGTCATCGACGCTCTCGGTCATCATGATGATCTGTATCGCCTTGTTGACTATGCTGCAATTCCGATTCTTCGGGGCGCGCACGCGCTATGGAAAATAAGGCATGATCGAAGCTCGCCCCTTCCTTACCTGCCTGGTATATGCCGTACTGGCTCTCGGCCTGTTGTTTTCACTGGGACCTTTATATTTGGTGCTGTGTTCAGCCTCAGTGCCGAATCAGCAGCTGTTAAGCCACGGCGCCGCATTGCTGCCAGGCCCTGATTTGATCGGCAACTTGCAGGCAGTTGCGCAGCGTAGTGATATCGGTCGGCAGTTGTTCAACAGTCTGATGGTGGCAAGCGCGGTAGTGATCGGCAAACTGCTGCTTTCAGCAATCACTGCCTTCGCAGTCGTGTATTTCCGATCGCCTTTCAAGCCGCTGATTTTCTGGACCGTATTTGCCACCTTGCTGATGCCGCTTGAGGTGCGCATCATTCCCACATATGCAGTGGCTTCCAATCTTTTCGAACCGCTCCAAACTATTCTTCAATTGACCGGTCTGGATGAATTTGTCGCAAATGTCGCGGGCATCAAAATCACCTCCTCGCTGAACTTGCTGGACACCTATGCCGGTTTGTCCTTGCCATTGATTGCATCAGCTACCGGCACCTTCCTTTTCCTGCAGTTTTACCAGACCATACCGGTTGAACTGGCAGAGGCTGCGCTGGTGGACGGCACAGGTCCATTACGGTTTTTCTTCGATATACTCTTGCCTTTGTCGAAAACCAATTTTGCGGCCCTTGGCACAATAGCCTTCATTTCAACCTGGAAGGACTACATGTGGCCCCTGGTGATCACTAGCCAGGAACATATGCGTACGGTCACGCTGGGCATGGCAAGCTTCCTTCCCGCGGAGTCAGGGCAATGGCCGGAGTGGAACCTGCTCATGGCAGCAGCATTGCTTGCGGTCATCCCGCCGGGTATTTTCATCTTGCTGGCCCAGCGATGGTTTGTAAAAGCGGTTGTTGACATCGAGAAATGAAACTGAGGCAGAGGCGGAGTCGAAGGATTTGTGCTAGCGCTATGTTTTGTTTTCCGGAATGAGCTTCTTCTGGTCGGCGATCATGGCGCTTCTGGATGCGCATATCGCGGAGTGGTCTATGAGTGTTACTTTTCCGTCGTGGAGTGTTGTAGGCGTATTGCCCTATTGTCCATGCCGCGGTCTAGCGGAATTGGCATACCTGACGGCCGGTCTAGTTCCTAGCGGGGAACAAAATTTCGAGCTGCGGTTGGACGCCAGGACGCGCCTCGTGAACCCAATCGGTAAGTACTAGTGCCAAAACTAAAACACGGTACCAACAAGCGGGGCCACCTCTCAAACCTTGGTGACGTTCATTTCAGTCAGCAAAAAAACCAAAACCGGTAGCAATCTACAGATGCTTGGACTCACTGCTGAGCAAAGAAGCCCATATCTTATCTACTGTCACGCTGTTGCTTTCTGCTGCTCGATAGAGTCGGACTTCCAAGATGCCATTCCATTGGGAAATTCCTGCAGGAACCAGTTTTCCTTCGGAAATTTCTCTTTCCGCACAGCTTTCCGGCAACCAACCAAGGCCATGTCCGTCAATGACCATCGCCTTCAACGCCAGGGCCATATGTGTATCAAAGGAGCGTTCGAAATAGCAGCGCTGGCCGACACTAAGGAGAATCATTTCGACAACGTGGGCGAGATACGTACCGGGAGAGTATGCGAGAAAAGGTACCGCGGCTTCCGGTTTACCAGGAAGTTTATAGAGCGGACGGCCCTTCTCGTCAGGTGCCGACAATGGAAGCATTCGATCGTTGGCCAGGACCAAATGCGGGTAGCGGGTGGGGTCGAGTAATACAGGTAATTGAGGGTGATGATAGATAAGCAGTAAGTCTGTTACTCCTTCGATGAGCGCCGCTGCGCCATCCTGGATGTTAACAGCGCCGACCCGTACTGTCACTGGACCGAGAGCAGTTTTTAGCTGTTTAAGCCATCGAGGAAAGAAGGTAGAGGCTAAAGTGTGAGTAACGGAGAAGCGTACCGTATCCATGCCAACCATCGTTTGACCACGCAAAATAGTGCGCATTTCGTAAGTCCGACGCAGCATGTCCGCGGCGAAGTTCCGGAATAATCGGCCGGCAGGTGTCAGCGTAACCCCTTGCGACCGGCGATCAATCAGTTCCGCGCCTAACCAATCCTCCAAAGATTGGATGTGTCGGCTCAACGTCGGCTGAGACACATTGCGCGACCCGGCAGCTCGAGAAAATGCGCCAGCTTCGCTCAGACTCAAAAAATCTTCAATCCACTTAATTTGCATAAGGCGGCCTATTCAAGTAGGCCAATAATTTGGCCAGCAGTTTGCTTTCCGCCTATTTACAAGAGTTAACAACGGACGCAGAGGGCAGTGTATTCCAATTTCAGTGGTACGTTATGCAAAAAGTGAATGACTTGTAGGTAACTCGCGAACGTTCCAATAGCATGGAGATCCCAAATTTGGAGACCTTACTATGCAGCCCATCACTGAACGCATTGAGCACGACCTTCTTGGCGATCTCGCCGTTCCTGCAGTTGCGTACTACGGAGTACACACAGTACGTGCTATTGAGAATTTTCCAATTTCAGGCACTCAAGTGTCTGCCTATCCAGAATTGATCAGGGCGTTGGCGGATATTAAGGAAGCTGCATCCGATGCCAATTTCAAGTTGGGGCTGCTGGATGAAAAGCGCGCCCAGGCTATTGCAGCGGCATGCCAGGAGATCAGGCACGGTAAGTTGCACGATCAGTTTGTCGTAGACGTCATTCAGGGGGGCGCCGGCACATCGACCAACATGAACGCCAATGAAGTAATCGCCAATCGTGCTATCGAACTGGAAGGATTCACCAAGGGTGACTACAGCTGGTTGCACCCGAACGAGCACGTCAACATGAGTCAATCCACTAATGACGTGTATCCGACAGCGTTGCGTCTTGCTGGCTATCGAGGAATTTACAGCCTCATTGATGCTATGGAAATGCTGCGTAAAAGCTTTGCTGGCAAGGCTGCAGAGTTTGCGGATGTTCTGAAGATGGGGCGGACTCAGCTGCAAGACGCTGTGCCGATGACTTTGGGGCAAGAGTTTTCAACTTACGCGGTCATGCTCGGCGAAGATATCGAGCGCCTGCGTGAAGCATCATTGCTCATTTGCGAAATCAATCTCGGTGCCACCGCTATCGGCACGGGTATCAACGCGCATCCTGATTATGCCGCTCTTGTCTGCCGACGATTGGCCGAGATTTCCACAATTCCCGTTGTTACTTCTCCCAATCTGGTGGAGGCGACACAAGATTGCGGCAGCTTTGTCCAAGTCTCGGGAGTTTTGAAGCGTATCGCGGTGAAGCTTTCCAAGATTTGCAACGACCTGCGCTTGCTCTCATCGGGTCCTCGCGCCGGATTCGGCGAGATCAATCTGCCGGCGCGGCAAGCAGGTTCCTCCATCATGCCCGGCAAGGTAAATCCAGTCATTCCGGAGGTAGTCAACCAGATAGCATTTGAGGTCATCGGAAACGATGTGACCATTTCGTTTGCAGCTGAAGCCGGCCAACTCCAACTCAACGCCTTCGAACCCATCATTGCACATAGCCTATTCAAGAGCGTTAAGCATCTGCGCGCAGGTTGCCTGGTGTTGGCGGAACTGTGCATCGACGGGATCACTGCAAATCGCGAAATGCTTCGCCGCAATGTTGAGAACTCCATCGGTCTGGTTACTGCACTGAACCCTTACATCGGTTACGACAACGCCACCAGGATTGCCCAAGAAGCACTTTTGAATAATGAAAGCGTTTACGACTTGGTGCTTGCAAAGGGCTTGCTTTCCGAAGCTCAGCTCAAAGAGATTCTGAAGCCTGAAGTGCTCACCCAGCCTCGTCCGCCGGTCGTATTCGCAGCATAGGGCTTGCGGCAACACAGTTGGGATTAAATTTAAGAGGAGACAGATTTTGAAATTAAATAAATTAACAACATGGATTTTTCTTGCACTCGTACTGGGTGTTGTCGTCGGATACGCGTGTAATTTAGCGGCACCAGATGCTAAGGCCGCAAAGGAGATCGCTGCCTACTTCTCCGTCTTGGCGGATATTTTTCTGCGTATGGTCAAAATGATCATTGCCCCTCTCGTCTTCGCAACCTTGGTTGCTGGGATCACCAGTGTGGGGGATGGCAAAGCGGTCGGGCGGATTGGAATTAAAGCCTTAGGATGGTTTGTTACGGCTTCTTTCGTTTCGCTCTTGCTTGGATTTTGTTTTGCGCACCTGCTACATCCTGGTCTTAGCATGCATTTGCCGTTGCCGGAAGTAGGCGTCGTGACGAATCTTAAGACTGCGTCCCTGAATTTCAAGACGTTTATTGTCAACATTTTTCCCAAGAGTATCGTCGAGGCGATGAGTGGTAACGAAGTACTGCAGATCGTCATTTTTTCCCTGTTTTTTGGATTTGCACTTAATACAGTCAAAGGGACGGCTAGGGATTTGATCGTGGATATCGTTAATGGCCTCGTCCACGTGATGATCAAGGTGACTGACTACGTTATGCTGGCAGCGCCTCTTGGCGTTTTTGCCGCCGTGGCTGCAGCCATCACCGTACAGGGATTGGCCGTGTTGTCTACCTACGCGGCCCTGGTCAGCAGCTTTTACGTCGGGTTAGCCTCTCTCTGGCTAGTTCTCATCGCAGCGGGGTATTTCTTCCTCAAGAAGCGCGTATTTAGGCTCCTTGGCTTAATCAAAGAGCCAATCTTGATTGCGTTTTCGACCGCCAGCAGCGAAGCTGCTTATCCCAAAACTCTGGAGCAACTGGATAAGTTCGGAGTGAAGCGAGAGGTTAGCGGATTCGTCTTACCGATGGGTTATGCATTTAACCTTGATGGTTCGATGATGTACCAGGCGTTCGCGATGATTTTCATTATTCATGCCTACGGCATCGAGATGTCCTTGTCTACTCAGTTCATCATGCTTTTGGTGTTGATGGTCAGTAGCAAGGGGATGGCCGGCGTATCGCGCGCTTCTTTGGTTGTGGTAGCGGCGACACTGCCCCTGTTCGGATTACCAGAAAGCGCCTTGTTGCTGATTATGGGAATCGACGTATTCCTTGACATGGGCCGTACGGCAACTAACGTGGTTGGTAACAGCTTGGCAACAGCTATTATCGCCAAATGGGAAGGGAAACTTGGCCCGGAGACACCCGAAAAGGATGTTGCCCGAGAATCTCTGGGGCAACGCCTGCCTGGCGAAACTGCTCGATCACGCGAGTCGACATTAGTATCTTAATGTTGTTCTGATTTATAGCCCAATTTCATCTCTAATTACTTAGGGGCTTTCTTTGTTTCGAGCTCCATTTTTGCATCGCAGGAGATACATATGGAAGAATTCCGCAAACTTCGCTACGGCATTGTCGGTGGACTCGGCGCTCTAGGTGCTGCTGATATTTTCTTCAAAATGGTTAAGGCGGCGCCAACTAGATATGGCGCCGAGCAGCCCGAGTTTATCTTCGAGCAGCTGCCGTTTGCTGAAGGCGACGCTCCAGGAGAAAGACTGGCACTCCAGAATGGTCGCAAGCTGTATGTGTTCGATACGATCCGTCGTTTTGAAGATCGAGGTTTGAATGGGGTCATTCTGCCTTGCTTTATCAGTCATACATTCATTGAGGAACTGCGGGCTGAAGTCAAAGTTCCCATCGTGAGCATCATGGATGCTCTCCGGGAATTTATATCTCGCAAGCATCCCGAAGCACGACGTCTGGGCATCCTTACATCCGATTTTGTAAGGGAAAAAAATCTATTTGAACGTCATTTTGTCGATGATGGCTGTGATTTGATATATCCCAGCGACCAAGTTCAGAAAGAATGTGTCATGCCGGCCATTTATCGTCCAGATGGACTCAAAATGGGCTTTATGAAAGGCGCGTCGCTGGAGTTGTTGGCTAAAGCATGCCAAGATCTGCTGGCGCAAGGTGCGGATCTGATTGTGCCTGGCTTTACTGAAATTCCTATCATTGTCGATGCCCTGACCGAAATGGGGCTACCTGTCATCGATTCAAATCTGGTCTACGCAAACTACGCCGTTAATCATGGTGGTTCGTCTAGCAAAAAGCAATTCAAGATCGGTGTTGTTGGTGGTATTGGCCCAGCAGCCACCGTGGATTTCATGACCAAGATTGTGCGGAACACACCGGCTGAGCGAGACCAGGACCACATCAAGGTAGTCGTCGAACAAAATCCGCAAATCCCCGATCGTACGGCAAACCTGATTGGTGACGGAGCCGACCCAACAATTTCTCTTTACTCGACTTGCAAAAGACTTGAAGCGGCGGATGCAGACATCATCGCCATTCCATGTAATACCGCACATGCATTTGTAGAGCGCATACAGCCCTATCTTAGTATTCCTGTCGTGAACATGTTGACGGCAGCGGTGGAACATATTCAGAAGAATCTGCCTAGGGACGCCATTGTCGGATTGATGGCCACCACTGGTACAGTCCGCAGCGGCGTCTATCACGAAGCCGCGGCCAACGCTCGTATAGAACTTCTCATACCCGATGAAGATCACCAGTCAAGGGTCATGAATGCTATCTATGGCGAAGAAGGTATTAAGGCGGGATTTATCGAAGGATCTTGCAGAGAGGATCTTTGCGCTGTGCTGGAACATCTGGCAAAACGTGGTGCCAGGGCCGTGATTCTTGGTTGCACTGAATTACCACTTATTTTAAGTTCCACTGGGTCTTTCCCGGTATTCGGAACTACTGTTGAGATTATTGACCCCACAGAAATTTTGGCAAAAAAATGTGTGGCTTTCGCCATGGAATATAAAGGCTAAAACACCGGTTGGAAAGCATTTGGCATATAGCCTGCCGTATTTTTTGGATTTTCATTTTTCGTCGCAGCCTGGCTGTACTCATCAGAAAAACTGAGACGCCTCCGACCATTTCGATTGCATCCTTGTTGATTCTAGAATTTCTGACCTAACCAATGTAGTAACGAAATATTTGAGAAATTACGACTTTCTACGCCATGGCGAGAAAGTAAGGTCGGAAATCGATGCAAACACTTAGATCGTCTGGTCGATTGACTGGAAGTATTCGCTCAATGACTATTTCGATATTGTGGAAGAAGTTTCGATCAAGGCAGCAGACGCTTTGGCTAATGTTAAAGGGTGCGACATGCCTCTGGATGGGGATCTGTTTGTGATTGGCATAGCACTAGTAGTGTTGGAGCCAAAGCGATCGACCGTGTTGGTGGCCGAAGAAATAAATTCGTATCTAGGAGAGAGTCATGAGTCGTATCGCAATTTTCTTGGTGTTCGGAGTGGTCGTGTTTGCTGCTACCTGTACTGCGACGGCAGCGTCCACCACATTGGATAGAATCAGGGATCGCAAGGAAATTGTGCTTGGGTATCGAGACTCCTCGCTCCCGTTTTCGTATCTTGATGCCAGCATGAAGCCGGTCGGCTTCTCGATAGACTTGTGTGCCAATATTGTGGAGCATCTCAAAAAAAAATTGGGACTTCCGCAGCTCTCCGTTAAATACATCGTCGTCAATTCTTCCAATCGGATTTCTTCGGTAAAAAACGGCTTCATCGATATGGAGTGCGGCAGTACTGTCAATAATCTTCAACGGCAAAAGGCGGTCGCGTTTTCTGTCACCACATTCGTGAGTCAGCCTAAGTGGATGGTAAAAAAATCGTCCGAGATCAATGGTGCACCGGGACTTAAAGGAAAGGCGGTTGTCGTAACTCAAGGCTCCAATGCTGCCTCTTTTGCAAAGGAGGCAAACGAAAAGGAACACCTTGATCTCAAAATCTTACAGGCCAAGGATCATGACGAGTCCATGTCGATGCTTAGCTTTAACCGTGTCGTCGCTTTTATGGAAGATGACATCCTTCTTGCCGGTAAAAAGGCCTTCTCTCGCACCCCTGACGCCTATAAGTTTTTGCCTGAATCCTACGAGATTACCTATTACGGACTTATCCTTCCGAAGGACGATACAGAATTCAAGGAATTTGTTGATCAAACGTTGTCAGAGATGATGTCATCAGGCGTCTTTGAAAAGGTGTATTACAAGTGGTTTCAAAATCCAATTCCACCACTCGGAACCAATTTGAATTTTCCATTAAACCCCGAACTTAAGGCTCGGATGAAGAATCCGAGCGATAAAGTTTTTCAGTAAAAATGGACGAGAGGTAGAGGCTTCGACGATGTACCTTCTGACAGCTATACCTGATCTTCTTCTTTCCAAAGTGAGCGCATGGCGCGAATGCACATAGATGTTCATACTTAAATGAAAATGCGTATTCATGTTTAGCATTTAAACACCAACGGAATTGAGTCAGAAGCGCAATCAAACTTGACGTCCAAACTTAAAGTCGGCTTTCCCCATGCTTGGTTGCAGATCTATTGTCCAGAATTATTGGGCTCGGATAGGAGGTCATCAATTTTTCGCTGCAATGGCCGATGTACGGCAACAGTTAGTTGCGGGCAGATATATTCAATGGTATTAGACCAACCACTGTTTAGTCTTAGGTACCCCGGCAAAAATCTCATCTACTGTGGCACTTAACGATCCCGACAGACTTTATTGCCACCCGACGGACTTTATTGTTTGTGAGCATCAGTGAAAACGAACAATAAAGTCTGTCGGAATCGGATTTCGTAAGTATATGATTTTTATAGAAAATAAAAATCAAGAGGTTGTTGGCAAAGTTTGTCGGGCCAACCTCGAATTTCAGATTTCCAATCAAAACGGACAACATAGTCTGTCGAGCCCATTGCGGGCGCGGTTGACGGACGTATTGCGAGCAGTCGTATTTTTTGAGCGTTTGGTCGTGCGACATCTCTGGAAGATATCCGTTACCGCGCTAGGCCTATGGTTCACTTGTATGCTGATGGAGCCAAAAATTCCGGCGACCGGGTCAACTCGACGTCGGCACCAATAATCAACCAAGTAGCATCAGTACTGGGTGGAAAAAATTCGCAAAATTCGGATTGAATCGAATTGCAAAATGCCCTGGTTGCTGCCGGGCGTCGGCATAGGACAGGATAGGGCCCCTGAATTTGAATTCGCTCACCGTGAGTTCGCTGTGGGTGAGGCGCCAGAGTGTCCTTGCGATCGCATTGTATTGGACGGGCATACCCCAATCCGGCAACGGTAGTCCTACTGCCTTGTCGAGATCGTCAGTGGAAAACTCCACAAGCCTTCCGCAAGGAAGTTTCCCTGCTACGGAAATAAGCGCCATGAGGATTGTTTCGTCGTCGCCCACGCGCAGCTCTTCGCCTTGGAAATGCATCTCTGGGCCATCCACCGTGTACACCGGGCCGTCGAATTGTCTCCGTGGCCCGTTTGCGCAAGTGAATAAGCTTGACCCGCAAAAACAGTTCGGCCAAGGCACGCTGCCGTCAGCGACAGGCAAGGGAAATGTTTCGTCGAGCGCATTTCGGCCATGGCCGGTGACGCTACCCCAGACCAAAGGTTCTTCGAACCTTTTCGCCCACTGCTCCTCTTCTGCTGCCACATCCTGGTCACGCGCTTGTTGTTCGATTTCCTCGACACGTCTCTTCAGAGAATTGTAGGTGGCATAGCCGTATTGAGCGCTCAGAACATCAAGCCACTGGTTGTGGGTCAAAGAAGGATTTTCGCGTTTCTTCTTCTTCGCTTCCCGCTTGAGGTTTTCCAACAACTGTTGATTCAGTGCGATGTTCGACATAGCATTCTCCCGCTAATTGACCTGCATTGGTTGAGTCCCCGAAACCAAGCAAGCCAATTGGATTGGCTAGGAGAAAACTAAGAAAGTACGGTGCATGAGCTACGCGTGTTGGGGACTCGCCGGCTTCCGTTCAGCCGAAGATATTATCGTCCGCTTTTCGCGATCTGACAATAACTGAGTACCTATAAAAATATACAGTGGCCTTCAGCATGACGGACACTTTTGATAGGTCTAACGTCACCTTGGAAGGTATTGCGGCAGTAGTCAACTTCATACATCAACCCGAAGAGCCAGCGGCATTGCTCCGCCTCGAACTCGACGCCAATTGCTGGGCGTGCTTACCTGCGCTCGGAAACGACGGAGCAGGCCTATGCAGAGCGCCAATCGGCCAGTGCCATCGGCCTATACGCCTTCCAGCTTTCAGGGGGGCTCAAGACCGAGGCGGCCAAATCTCGCAAGCAACGACGCAGCCTGAAACAGTTTCACGAGGACCTGTTGGAATTGGGTTTCATAGGATCTTACGACAGGGTGGCGGCGTTCGCCAGAAAATGGAGGCAGGGGCAAACTGAGTGGGGCAATTCGGTGCGCAAACGAACACCTATGGATCAATGCGTCACTTCGCAGACTATTTTGCCGTTTTCTATAAATTGCACCGTGCCAGACGAATACGATTTCTTTGAAACTTTCACCAAAAGATATTCTTTAGTACTAAATGGCGCGTTCGAAGTTGGCTGTTTGAACTCATAATTAAGCCGCAACATGCCTTCTTTTTTCGTGACATTTTTTGCGATGAACACTTGCCCTTGCTCCGCCACATTGGGTGCGGTGACAACGCGAGCTACGACCAGAAATTGTTTCTTCGAATAGAATGAATCAGGAGGGGCGGCAGGCGCTTTGTTAAACATCGTCACAGCTGACAGAAATAATTTGGACCAATCTGATGTGGAACGTATCCATGCACAAAAAACCGGTTTTTCTTTTTCGTCCCAATTCTGAATGAAAGTCTGATAGGTTCCAGAATCAACAGTTTTGAATGGAATTTCCTTGAAATTGTTGTCAGTGCCGGCAGGCCATGCCGATCCAGGCATACCAAAGCCAACAGCCATCAAGATCCCATACAGCGGTAAATTACGAATCGATTTTTTCATATAAATCTTTCCATTGCTAGCGCCATCTTGCTCTAAAGTTCAAGTCGGTGTGGTCACCTACCTTCACCCTTGCGTACAGATCTGTTTTATTCATGGACGGTTCCCAGGCAAGCCGACCAGCAGTGAAACGAGAATGAACGGAGCCGAGAAAAATGCCCGCAGGCCGTGGTAGCGGATTTTGACGCATATCATTAGCTGAATAGTTTGCCGGCCAGCCGGGTGGCTTTTTGCTAAGCTGCCGAGTTGTGCTTATCCTGTGATCTGGATAACATGCAACCTAGGCTGCTCCTTGCACCGCAAGTGATAACTTCTGTCCCCCACCTTCAGCGTGATGTGCGGATTGTTATCCACCCCGGGCTGATCCCCGGTCCCGCCTTCATGCAGCGTCGCCGCCGGCAGCCACGGCCGCCCTTGCATCAGCTGCAGCAGCAGGCGCGCCTGTGAGCGCGCCGATGCCGAGGCCGTATTGAGCAGATCGATGATGCCCGCCGGCGTCAGCTTGACGAAATTGCGAACATCGGTGGCCTTGTCCTGGAATTTGCGGCTGTATTTCTCGTCGAATCGTTTTGAATAGCACTGCTTCAGGATTTTCTGCTTAGTTGCTGCATCCATGTTTCTTCCGTTCTATTTGATCGCGTATTTGAATTAGCCCTGCGTGTTGGTGGTGACCTTGATCTTGGCGATGCTGCCACCTTCGGCCATCTTGGTCAGCAAGGTTTCGGCAATTTCCGGTGACAGCGTGCCGAGCCTGCTCATACCGAGTCTCAGTTCCTTCCAATTCGTGTTGTTCATGACAGGGGACATATAGAGCACTTAATTGATGGCGGACTCGAATGTCCACAGCCGATTGCGGCCATATTTCAAAATTTCAAAAATTTACTACGTTGCGAAAATAATTATTTCTTCGTTTCATTCTTCGTCATGCCGTCCTTGCTCATAGCGTTTTTCGATACGGCTTTCTTGTGCATTTGCTTGTGCGGATTGTCCATGGCGTCCTTAGGCACATCGTCCTTGCCTACGGCGACTTTGGGTATGACATCCTTAGCCGTGGGAGCGGCATCCTTCGACATCAGGTGTTGGGAAAAAATACCGCCGACAGTCATCATCAGACCAGTAAGCAACAGGATTTTGAGGCTTTTCTTCATTTTTGAGCTTCAGGTAAAGTAGAAAAATCGCCATAAAATCACCAATACATAAAACTGCAGAGCCCGTATCAGGACCAGCCGAACCAGTTGTAGTCTTGGCCTTCCCAGTATGCGCAAGCAAAATGAAGAAAACATGAGTCATTCATGAAGTTTTTCTGAAGGTAGTTGTGTTCACAGAATCGTAGTCGCGTTCATGTGGCTCCCAGTGTTCGGCTAGCAGCGCGATCGAGGGCAACACCCGCCTGCAATCAGATTTGAAATGCATAGTCATATCAGAGCAAAGAGATATTTATCGGATCTACCTGCTCTGTATGTGCAACGAGACGGAAAAAGTGACGCTCTGTTACAAATATTTTTTTGATTCTGCAATGACACTCACGGAATTTGCGAAGCGGCAGGAAATATCTGCGCCGGTCAGAACTCGAAAGTATTGGTCAACAGCAGTGTACGGGCTGGTTCGACGCCCACCGTTGAAGTGGCAAAGTCACTGTAGAGGCGTCGATTGAAGAGGTTTTTGACGCCAAGCGTTGTCGACCAGTGTCTCGATTTGTAGTAGATGCTGGCATCGATCCGCGTTTGGCCCGCTATACGGCCCAGCACGTCGGTGTCTGGCCGCGCCGTATACCCGCTGCGCATCGTCAAGCCAAGTCCCGCCCCCCAGCCGCGCCAAAGCGACGCATTTAACGACGCCGATAGGCAGGGAGGCAAGCCTTGGCTAGTCACCTAAAACTAGTGGAAAAAGGAGCGTGCTGTGGTCCAGCAGTCGATTGAAACCAACGCTAGCAATAAAAGATGGCAGCACCAGACCCAGGGCCTGTTAAAATTTAATTTGGGAGGTGCGTTCAACCTTAAATGTGTGCTGGCGAGGCGCGCTGCAGGGGGAGATGTTACGTTTTTACAGCTTACCAGCGATAGCGAATGCCAACATTGAGGCTGCATGGCAGCTCAACTTTGCTATCTTTGCCGAAGTCCGCATCAACATGAAGCTGTACTTTCTCGCGCTATTGCGCAGCAAGCGTATCAAATTCTTTCCCCTAACTGGTCCAATCGCAGGGGGCATGCAATTCTGCGACTTTCACAACCAGGTACTGGCGGCAATTGATGTGGCAAGAGTAGAATACGGCGCGCTCACATAGTTTCCTTGCGGCAAAAAAACAACGGTCGGCTCATATTGAAACCCGACATCGGAAGGAAAGTTCGTCCGGCCAATCGACTCGGCATGGGCTGTGCGGCCGTGCGGAACTATGAACATCCCAGGATCGGCATTGTCTCTGAATACTCTGTTTGGTTATTGTTTTCACAGGTTTGTATGCCATCCCAGATACTGAGGCCAGCAATTTAAAATATGATGGAAGTGACATTGTGACCATTCCACCCATTGTCGTTAATAACATTGAGGCTATCTTTGCCGAGCATCATGACTGGCTGCGAGCACGCCTTCGGCGCAGTATCGGCGATGCATTTGCTGCGGATGATGTCGCGGCTGAAACCTTCGCACAATTGCTGGCAACCCCGCTTTCACATCATATTCGTGAACCTAAAGCGCTATTGACCACCGTTTCGCAGCGCATTGTCTATGAGATATGGCGTCGACGCGACCTTGAACAGGCCTGCCTGCAAGCTCTGGCGCACTTTCGCAGCGAAGAATACGTCGGCTCACCGGAAGACCACATGCTGCTGCTTGAGGCACTGCGAGCCATGGACCGTGCATTAGCCGGGCTGTCCTCCCGGGAATGCGCCGCCTTTTTGCTCTATAAACTCGATGATCTAACCTACCCAGAAATAGCACTCCAGTTGGAGATATCGGCCAGTGTCGCGAGAAGATACGTTGCGAAGGGACTCCTACATTGCTACAAAGCTTGTTCTTTTGCACCTCTTGCCTGAACTTTGATCATGAACGAAGAAAAAATCGTCGAACAAGCGATTGAGTGGATGCTCCGTCTGGAACTACCCGACTTCACCAATGCAGATCGTGCTGCTTTTGAGCATTGGCGTACAGCCGATGCGCGCCATGAATTGGCTTTCGCCAACCTGAGTCAGTCGGTACGTCAGTTCGACGTACCACGCCAATTGGGGGCGACTACAGAGGTATTACGCGTCACATTGCAGCAAAAGAAAGATCGTCGCAAGACGCTGCAGCGGATCGCCGCCCTGGCTGGTTTGAGCGTTGGCGCGGCAGTACTTGTCAATCAGGTGGCGCCGATCCTCGATATGAACGCTGATCTGCGCACCGGCACCGGCGAGCGTCAGACCTTCACATTGGCGGACGGTAGTGTGGTGACGTTGAACGCGCGCAGTTCCGCCGATCGCTGGGTAGACCAGGGACGTCGCCTCATCAGGCTGGCCGCCGGCGAATTGCAGATTCAGGTGGCGTCGCAAGCGCAGCGCCCGTTCCTTATCGAAACAGCGCATGGCAAAACAAGCACTCTCCAGGGCACGCTGCTGGTGCGCTCCTTAGCGGAACATACTGAAGTCGTCTCTTTGCAATCGCTTGCCAGCCTGACGACCTTGAACGGGCGCAGCGAACAGCTGCAAGCGGGCCAGCATACCTGGTTCAACTGCGACACGGTGGCGCCGGTCCAGGCCAATCGCGGTGGCGAGAACTCATGGGTCGATGGCTACTACACGGCATTTAATGCGCCATTGGGTGATGTGATCGGTGCCTTGCGTCCCTATCGCCGCGGCGTAATCCGGGTCGATCCTGCAATTGCGCAACTCAGGGTCAGCGGCGCTTTTCCACTGGACGATACCGATAATGCACTCAATGCGCTGGCGGCCACCCTGCCGGTTGCCGTGGTACGTTTCACGCCTTACTGGGTCACGATTTCTGCGCTGGCGTAGCGGCCGTGCAATATCGCTGTGCAGTCCGAGTCATGAGGTCTTCCCTTGCAGTATCTTTGCTGGTAGTCGCCGCTACTTCGGTTGGGGCGCGTCCCGCGTTCGCCGCGTCGGCCCCTTCTGTCAAAACCAGCTTCAATATCCCTGCCGGCCAGCTGGATCAGGTACTGGTGGCGATTGCAAAGTCGGTCAGAGGCATTGTCTTGTTTGATCCGGCATTGGCTGGATCGTTGAAATCTGCAGGGGTCAGCGGAAATATTACCGTCAAGGAGGCGTTGCGGGAGGCCATGCAGGGAACCGGCCTGGAAGCTGTGGCCAATCCAGACGGTTCATTTGGCGTGCAACGCGCTGCGCTCAAAACAACGCCCCCCGCGCCAGTTGCCGCGGAAACTCCGCCGACTCCCGATCCCGTCCCCGAACCCGTACCGTCGGTACTGCCGCCGATTGTCATCAGCAACTCCTCCGACGCTAGCCTCGGTTATCACGACAACGGTTTCATGCCGCGCAATACGTTATCGGCAACCCGTACCGACACGCCGCTGGCCGACATTCCGCAAGCGATTCAGGGGGTGACAACGGATCTGCTGGAGAGCCAGCAGGTGCAATCTGTCGTCGACGCCTTGCGCAATGTCAGCGCGGTCACTTTTGCACGTGGCGACGGCGTTGACCAGGCGGCCACCATCTATGTCAGAGGTTTTGTCGCACCGATCATCAAGAACGGCTTCGCGGACCTGGTTTCCCTGTCCAACGTGACCAATGGACGAGCTGCGGGATCGCTATCGATCACGTCTTTGGATATTCCGATGGCGGCGGTTGAGCGTGTCGAAGTGCTGGGGGGAGCAGACTCCATCGTCGCCGGCGGGCCGATGGAGCCGGGCGGTGCCGTCAACATCGTCACCAAGCGCCCGCAAGCCAATCCGATCAGGGAAGCTACCCTAGAGTTAGGCAACTATGGTCATCGACGCGCAGCCGTCGACATGGCTGGCCGCCTGTCCTCAGATCGAAGCTGGACTTATCGCACAGTCGTCTCGGCGACGGACGATGCGCGTACCTTCGACGGCTACGACGGTGCGCGCGAACTCTACCTGGCGCCGTCGGTAGGTTACAAACATGACGGTACTACCGCCGTCATGGGCTTCAGCCATCAACTCAGCCACTCGCCGTTCGGAGGCTACCAGAGTGCTGAACTGACTGCGCAAGGCCCCGGACCGGATCAGCACACTTCACCTTGGGGGCGCCCTGACGACCACAGCTTTTCCGCGAAGACGGAGCTTTTCTACGATCTTGAACAACGTTTATGGCAAGGCTGGGCGTTCCTCAGTAAGGCGAAATATACCAAGCTGCGCTATAACGCCGCAGGGTACGATAATTGCGCCCAGTCCGAATTGGGCTCAACTACTGGAACTTGTCTTCTGGATCAGTCCAGCATCACTAGCTATAGCCGCAACATCGAAAACAGCGTGCGCGGAATATTTGAAACCGGGCCATTGCAACATACGCTGCTTTTCGGCATGGGCTATGGCCAGACGCGGCTGGGGTCGTATAGCGACGAGAGTTCGCAGGGCGGCGTCATCGTTCCCTGGCCTCCGTCCGAGTTGCATCTCCCGCCTGTCACTGGTCAAAATGACCTCATTGCCACCGACGGTACCTTCTATTCCACCAATTTCTTCCTGCAAGACCAGCTGACCTGGGGCCGTTGGCATGTGTTGGCGAATGTAGGTTATGAGCAGGAACGCAATAATTTTTCTTCCAGCGTTGATAGCGATGGCGGGGTCCACGACACATCGCCTCCCAAGAATGCGCCCGTCTATAACCTCGGCGTCGCCTATCGGTTCAGTGAGAGCGGCACGCTGTATGCCAATGCATTTCGCAGCTTTACGCCGGGCAACACAATTCTTGACGCGACCTTGAATGGCGGTCCCCCGGGTATCATTGTGGCGCCGCCGACCACCGGCAAGTCGGTTGAAATAGGCCTCAAGCTCAATCTGTTAAACAATCGTGCGGTATTCTCTGCGGCGATTTTTCGGGCGACCCATACCAACGTGCTGCAAGCGGTCAATACACCGACTACTGCGTCGACAAACGGCGATTACGTACTCCTTCCTTCCACCATCAGCCGCGGCCTGGAACTAAACCTAGTGGGGCGTCTGATGCCCGGTTGGAATTTGACGGCAAGTTACAGCTATATTGCCTTTCAATACGCCAAACCGCCAGACCAGGATCCGCAAATTTCGCAGTTTCCGCGGCACCGCGCCAGCCTGTGGACCACCTACGATTTACAGTCGGAAGCTTGGCGCGGCTGGGGAGTGGGGCTTGGCTTGACGATGCGCAGCGGGTATACGGCGCTGCCAGACACCGACATGCTCGGCCGCATAGCAGGCCAAACGCGGACCGATGCCAGCATCTACTACAAATCGAGACACTGGTCGACAACGCTTGGCGTCAAAAACCTCTTCAATCGACGCCTCTACAGTGATTTTGCTACTTCAACGGTGGGTGTCGAAGCAGCCCGTACATTGCTGTGGACCAACACTTTCGAGTTCTGACCGGCGCAGATATTTCCTGCCGCTTGGCAAATTCCGTGAGCGTCGTCGCTGAATCAAAAAATAATTTGTAACAGGGCGTCATTTTTTTTGCCTCGTTGCACATACAGAGCAGGTAGATCCGATAAATATCTCTTTGCTCTGATATGACCATGCACTTCAAATCTGATTACAGGCGAGCGTTGCCCTCGATCGCGCTGCTACCTTTACTGTTTGCGGACATAGGGTTCATCTGGTTAGGTTGCGCAGTCCCAACATTTTTCCTGATTTTCCCTTGGCTTTTCAATATTCCGTTGCGTGTCTTGAAGCGGGTGCTGGCAACCATCGGTATCGGAGAAAAGTCTGCGGCGCGGTTGAATTTGATGGCCAAGCAGAGCTTCGCTGCTGCCGAACTTGTGTCAAACCTCCACAATGCCTGGCGCAAGGACGCGCGCAGCAGCCGCTCAGGCAAGCCGACGCGCGTCACCTTATATACTTGCGTGGCGCATTCGCGCCCGGGTCTCTCGCAATGGGCAAAACGCATCAAACTTACCGCCAGAGGCATGCGGCACTACCGTATCACCCGGAACTGGCTGGCTTATTGGAATGCAACGCAGATGCGCGCCGAGCTAGCCAAAGCCACTCCCAGGTTGTTGCAGAAAATCTACCGTCCGTATCAGTCACTGCGTTTGCGCAGCCAAGACCGTTTCAATGTCTTGGTGAGCCATTATGATTTCATCCTCCAGCGAGGCCTTGGCGCTTTGGTCTTGCGTGCAGCACGGTCGCAGGTATTGCTAGGCAGCTTCAGCGGGAAAACCGACTCTGCCTATGAAATCAGGCTATCGGCGATTGCCGCCCTTGACCGCGAGGGGGAGCTGGCACTAGGCCTGTACTGCGATCAACGACGCTTGTTCTCTGTAGCCTTTACCTTTTATAAGAGCGAGTCAATCTGGTGTATAGGCGTCGGCTGCCTGCAAGGGCCGCGCGGCAACGACGCTCAAGAGCGAGTCCGTCACGCCACCCGCGATATGTTTGGCTTGCGGCCCAAAGCCCTGTTGATTCGCCTGGTAAGGGAAATCGGACATGCTTACGAATGTAAAAACGTCATTCTGGTGGGGAATAAAAATCGTGTTCTGTGCCATCAGGTGCGCACAGGCAAGGTCCTCGCCGACTACGATAAATTTTGGCAGGAAATAGGCGCAATGCGTCGTCCAGACGGTGATCATCAGCTCCCTTGCGACGACATCCCCATTCCCAACCTGCAAGACGTCCCTTCTCACAAACGCTCGGAGGCGAGAAAACGCATTGATCTGACGGGCCATGCAATTCAGGTTGCGCTGACTGGGTTTTCTGGCAGCCGAATTTGATTTTTCATCAAAGGGAATTTTTCTACCTGGGTACTTTGGATTGGTCCGAGCGATAAAAAAATGGCGAAAATCACTCACTATAACGTTGGAGCAGCTGTGAGTAAGTCTTCCAGTGGATTCACCCTCATTGAACTATTAATAGTGATCAGCATAGTTGCGATCCTGGGTTCGGTGGCTATCCCGTCCTATCAAACGTCCATCGCGAACACTCGTATGAATGCCGAATTGGAGCGGCTGGCAATGGATATAAGTTATGTACGCAGCGAAGCCATTAAGCGTGGAGTCAGCGTGGCAATTTGCCCTACTGCGGGGTGTGTCGCAGCTAGCAACTGGGGGCAGGGCTGGACCGTATTTGTTGATCCTGCAGGCGATTTGAGCGGCGTGGTGAAGCCGACAAATATCCTCAGGCAGGAAATAGCTTTTGTCAGTAAAGATACGCTTGTCAATCCCGATTCCTCGCTCGGTGGCGGGATCAGCTTCGATCGGATTGGATATACCAAAGCCTCTGGAAAACTGATCTTGACTGAGAGTACCAACACCACCAGTTTGCGTCGTTGTCTGAAGTTCAGCACCAGTTCATTGGCTCGCCTGAAAGGAGAGGCATGCTGAACAATAAATATAAATCCCGCGGATTTTCCATGCTGGAAGTGCTGGTGACCTTGGTCATCATCTTGATAGGTGTGCTTGGCGTGGCCGGCATGCAAATGCTGGCTATTAACAATACTCAAATTGCCAGGACGCATAGCTTGGCTGCAATTCTTGCATCTAGCCTAGTGGCGGAAATGCAAGTGAATGAGCCGTATTGGAGTACTGCCGTCACTTCAACAACGGTGGTCGGCTTCAACAACAAGGACTGGACCAACACTACTCTAGGCGACTCCGTCTTGAATGGCCTGAGATCCAATTGCATGGACGCTAGCTGCATTCCGACTGCAATGGCAGCGTATGACTTGAAGACTTGGGGGGCGAACGTGGCGACTCTCTTGCCGGGCGGCGCGGCGAAGGTGAGTTGCCATGGCGCGATTCCTAATATCTGTACTATCTCAGTGACTTGGAAAGAAAAAAATGTAGCGCTGCACAACATGCCGGCTGGCGCCTCTGTCGGCGGCACGCTGGCCACGGGCACGACCCAGTCACAGAGTTACACGACTTTCGTGAGCATCAACTGATATGGACATTATTCGAATCAAACAACATGGCATCGGACTGATAGAGCTGATGATCGCCGTGACAATCAGTCTTTTCCTGATGATCGGACTGGGTACTGTCTACTATGGCATGAACCAGAATTCCTTGGCCAGAAACGGATTATCGCAACTGCAGGACCAGCAGCGTACTGCGATGAACTTGATTGCAGGCGCCGTACAGCAGGCGGGCTTTTTCCCGACTCCGCAGACGAACACCAATGCGACCGTTTTCCTGGATTCGCAGCCACCGTTTACGGTGGCTAGCGCGTCGGTGACCGGAACGACCTCGTCGTTCAGCGTGAGATATGCAGCCGCGGCTTCGGAGTCCCTGGCTACATGTATCGGAATGTCTAGCGGTACAGCCATCTACGTCGATACTTATAGCGTCTCGACAGATGGCACCCACACACTCAACTGTACTGAAACAGTCAACGGCGTGGCAGCGAAAACGCAATCTCTGGTAGCCGGCGTGTACCGCATGCGGGTGTGGTTTGGAGTGGATTCCAAAGGTGACGGTTCGGCATATCAGTATCTGGCCGCCGACGGCGTCGCTAACTGGAATTTGGTCAAATCGGTTCAGGTGACACTGGACTTTATCAATCCGCTCAGAGGCCAGCCTAGCCAACCTGACACCATACCGTTCACACGGACCATCGCTTTGATGAACACGCTATGAAAATGAGAAAACAAGACGGGATCGCGCTGATCAGCGCGCTTATTTTTTTAATCTTGATGATGTATCTGGGTACCGCGATGTTCCGAGGGTTCGGCCTAGATCAAATCATGGCGGCCAATTTGCGCGAGAAGAGCCGGGCAACCGAAGCCGCCCAAGCCGCGATCACCCGTGCGGAGTGGTGGCTGGCTCAACCCGGCAATGCCACTATCGGCGCTCCTTGTACTGCTACCGGAGCCCAGACTACACAGGTATGTACCGGTACGCCGGGCCTGACGACTGGTTTTGCCAATTTCACCGACACCAAAGCGATGCAGGTTAACCCCGGTGGCGGCGACGGGAATTACTCCGCAAATCCGATTTACTCTATTTACTACCTGGGTCCTGATTCAGCGGGAAAACAAATGTATTCAATTACAGCGCAAGGTTGGGGAGGAAATAAAAATGCGGTGGCGACACTTGAGACCGTCTATAAGGTTGACTGCAAAATCTGTGATCTGGGCAACGAATAAAGAATGAAAATGAAAAGAATCAGTATAAAAATTATGGTCCAGGCGGCTTTGCTGGTGCTGCCATGTATTTCTGGCGCTATCGTGGTGACGGATAATTTTACCCAGAGTGCGGCGCAAAACAGTTGGACCGCGAGCGGCGGAGCCTGCTTAACGGCAGGGAACGACAGTCCTTACGCAACGGGTGTTAGTGTAATCCCTTCCTGTGCGGCCGGCGGCGTTGGTGGAGCCACCGGAACCTTACCCGATGCGAGTGGCAGTGGCGCGCTCAGGCTGACCAGTAACCGAGGTTTTCAGCATGGATCGATTGTCTATAACGCCAATTTTCCAACCGACCAGGGAATTCAGGCCACATTCACGACTTACGTCTACAACGGCAGCAAAGACGGCCCTGTGCATCTTGGGGCGGACGGAATCAGTTTTTTTCTGCTGGACGGGTCTTTGGCCGCGCCAGGAAATGTCGGGGCGGCTGGTGGTAGCCTGGGATATTCCTGCTCAAACGTGGACTTTCCTTACGACGGTGTTGCCGGCGGGTACATCGGTTTGGGTCTGGATGAATGGGGCAATTTCTCTACCGGACGGAACGTTAGCACTGCAACCGGCGGGCCAACTGGATATGCCCCGAATAGCATCGTATTGCGAGGTGGTGGGTCAGTTACGGCAAGCAACTTTAAACAGCTGGGTTATGCATATGGCGACTCCGATATAGCCGCAGCCTGCAAGTCAGGGCGTGCAACCTTTGCTGACTCCGGAAGAACTACCACCATCTTGGACTATCCTTACATTACGGGTACTACCCTGCCTATCCACTATCCGCTCCAGACCGGTGATATTCCAATGGCGCAGAGCTACATCACGAGCCGCACAAATGCTATTCCTATTACTTACAAACTTAAAATCACGCCCAGTGGCCTGCTGAGTCTTTGGTATAGCTACAATGGCGGGGCGTTTGTAACTGTTATCACCAATAAAAACATTCTTGATCCGACGGTGAGCGGGCCACTTCCCACTTCATTCCGATTCGGGTTCTCCGGTGGCACCGGTGGATCAACGAATATTCATGAAATAAGCTGTTTCATCGCAACTCCCGCCAATGTGTCATCAAGCAGCGGCGGCATAAACGCCGTCAAGGGCGCCAAGGTACAAGCCGGTACACAGGTTTACTTCGCGTCATATCGTCCGGACAACTGGTGGGGGCAAGTGACGGCCAATTCAATTGTTGTTACTGCCGGAGTGCCATCAATATCGCTTGCCGCGACCTGGGACGGCAACTGCAACTTGACCGGTGGCAGCTGCACGGCTCTGGGTACAGATGCAGACGGGACTCCACGTAACGTTACCGCACAAGCTATGCGAACCGTCTTGACGTCCAATGGCAGTGGTGCCGGCACGCCATTCACCTGGGAGAATGGGATAACTGCCGCTCAAAAATCGGCTCTTAATATCGGTCCTGGCAATGTGGTCGACACCAATGGACAGATTCGTCTCAACTATCTGCGTGGCGACCGTACGCAAGAGCAACCGGCGAACTCGTTGCGTCAGAGAACTGGTGTATTGGGGGACATTATTGATTCAAGCCCAACCTGGGTCGGCCCGCCCAGCAAAAACTACCAGGTAACCTGGGTGGACAGGCTATATCCGACTGCCAAGAATCCGGAGACAAGCTACCCCGCATTTGTTGCATCTACGGCTGCGACCCGCACCAACGTGGTCTATGTGGGCAGTAATGACGGCATGGTGCATGGTTTCCAGGCTGGCAGTTACAACAAGGACGGAACCTACAATACCGCCAACAACGACGGCAAGGATGTGCTCGACTATCTTCCGGCTAGCGTGCTCACAAACCTGCCAGCAATTACCGATCCTCTGTACTCACATCAATTTTATGCGAATGCAACACCCGCGACCGGGGATCTGTTTTACGGTGGCGCTTGGCACACTTGGCTAGTTGGTGGTTTGGGTGCGGGCGGGCGGACTATCTACGCTTTGGACGTCACCGACCCGACGCAATTCAAGGAAACGAATGCCTCGGCATTAGTGATTGGCGAATGGACGGATTCCATCCTGACTGAGCTCGGCAATACTTACGGCACACCCATCATCCGGCGTATGCATAATGGTCAATGGGCGGTCATTTTTGGAAACGGCTTTAACAGTGCAAATGGGAAATCCGGTATTTACATCATGACTGTCGACCCTGTGTCCAGCGCACAAACCTTCAACTGGTTGCCAACTGGCGCCGGCACAAGTGCCCGCCCAAATGGCATCGCATATGTCACTTCTGCCGATCTGGATAGAGATCATATCGTCGACTATCTGTATGCCGGCGATATGCTGGGGAATGTCTGGCGCTTCGATGTAACCAGTAGCAATACGGCCGACTGGGGAGTATCCAAGTACGGCCAGCCAGATGGCGCTCCACTCTTCACTGCTCGAGATAGCGGCGGGACCGCGCAACCGATTACTACTCAAATTCAGGTTACGTCTGTCCCTGTCGGTACGAAAAATCGGGTGTTGTTGATGTTCGCTACCGGGAAAAAAACGCCATTTACCTCTGTTGCAGCAGATATTTATGCGGCAGGGACCCAGAGTGTCTACGGCGTGTGGGACTGGGATATGTCAAATTGGAATAAAGGCATGACTACAACAAATGGGGTGGTGATACCTGCGTCAGGTGTGCAATATGCTTCCTTGGCAGAAGCAAAATTAATTACCCGACGCAATCTCACGGCACAAACCATGACCTCTGTTGCCGATACGTCTGGAGGACAGGTACTCGGCTACCGCACGCTGAGCAACAATACGGTCTGCTGGCAAGGCGAGTCCAGTTGTTCTGAGGCAGCGGTGAACAATCAATTTGGCTGGCGGATTGATTTACCGTCGCCTGGTGAGCAAGTCATTTACAACCCGGTTATCAGCGACGGTGCGCTGGAATTGAATACAACGATACCACCCGCGAGCGGCGCCTCGAGTTGTTCGATTTCAGCGCCAACCGGATGGACCATGGCATTCAATCCATTGACCGGAGGGACATTTGCGCAATCGTATTTGCCCAATAGTGCAAACAATCTGGTTGTCATGGGGAATCAACTCAATGCCGCTGGTAGTCCAGGAACAACTTCAGTGGGTAGCAGTAAATATATATTCGAGCCCAACACTAGCGGAACGCCGTTAATGGTGAAAAAAAACCCACCAAATAATATGGTCGGCAAGCGAATCACATGGAAACAGACACAATGAAAAACCATCGCGGATTTACCCTGATCGAGTTAATGGTGGTGGTCGCGGTAATTGGTCTCTTGGCTGCCGTCGCGCTGCCAAGCTATTGGAGTTCAATAATGAAATCCAGGCGAACATCTGCACAGTCGGCGCTACTTGACTTGGCAAGCAGGGAGGAGCGTTACTATACCGCCAAAAATATCTACACTTCCGATCTGAGTCAGCTTGGCTTTCCAGCGGGGACAAGCGTGCCGGTGCCGGATGGCACAAATAATTATTTTTACGATGTGTCGGTGGAGGTTCTTGCTGCCGATACCAGTAGCTTTTCTCTGAAAGCGGTACCGGTCGGGTCTCAGACTAAGGACACCGCTTGCGCAACCTATACCTACGACAGTCGGGGGATACGCGGTAATACCGGGGGGACTGCATCGGATTCATGCTGGAACTGAATCTGACTTATCAATTTTCGCGGGTTCGAGCTGCCGATCCAAGTGAGGATATTGAAAAAATACGATTCTATTTTTATCGGCTGATAGAGCTGGGGGTGATTATTCCTGTCGAATAGTATCGAACTCGCTCTAATGCATCGCCTTCTTTTTAAATCCGCTTTAATGACTTGACATGGCATGATCACGGCACATTTTAGTCATATTCGCTGCGCTTGCCGCATTGTTGTCAATCGCTTCCCGCTGCGGAGGTTCCGATAGTGGAGCAACCTCATGTGCTGCCGGAGGCCGGCTCGAACTGGACACCGCCCAACGCCCAGCGCCATGGGTGCATTGCACTTGGCCGCAATTAATTATCAATAAATAAGAACACTTAGTGAACAAATACCAGATCGAATGCCTGACTGGATCGTCCCGAGGAGGGGCTTTTACGGAGGTAGTGCTGACTGCACCATCATTTGCCGCAAGTGCCAATTGGAATATGCGGGGTTCGCTCCTAGCGTCCGTAGCAATGAAAGGAAAGAACCGAGTTTTTGAAGGAAAGTAACAGAAGCGGTCGAGAGCGCGGCCCCAGCGGAATTCTCGACCAACCCGCGCTCTAACTGCAAGGAGTTAAAGTTGGCCAGCCTGATTTTGCCACCACCGATCTGCGATATTCGTGACATCGTCCACGATATGATTCCAACTGTCGCCCCCGACGCTGATGGGCATGAAATAGAACTGTCAGTGATTTTGGTTCAGCAGTTGTTTTCGCTGTGCGAGCAAGCAAAAAGGAATCCGACCGTCGAAAAAATCTTTATCTCAATGTTGCGGTCACTTCTTGAAACCGATCCGGCCCGCGCCGATATCGACTCGGATCATTGAATGCTGGCAAATTGTCCGAATAGGAAAAGGCCGGAATCTCCTAACCTTTTGTAAGCGATCCGTCATTGACTTCCATCGCTTTGAGCACTCAAAGAGGATGATGGTATCCATTTCAAAACGTGCCCTGATCGTGGTCGACGTACAAAACGAATACTTTATCGGCGATCTGCCTTCGAGTTCCCGAACCCGCACGAAGCCGTCACCAATGCTGGCGTCGCTATGTATGCTGCTGACGCCGGAATTCCTGCCATCGCGGTACTGTACGCCTCGCCAACCAGCTCGCGACTGCTGACCAATATTGTTGAGTCCTGATCGCCGCAGATATTTCCCGGCGACCGGAATATACCGTAACCGTCACCACAGCATGAAAAAATAATTTGTAACAGACCGTCATTTCCCCCGTCCCGCTGCACATACAAAGTGGAACCACTCGATCGAATCATGTGGCCATGTTCGCTGTGACGTGGATGGCTGCACACCTTGAGGGCGTTTGGGTTGCACATCGATCAATATACGAAATCTGTTGAGGGAAGCGTGGTTGGCCTAAAGGCCCGGGTGTTTTTGTGTCTAACAGAATTGCACATTTATCATTGGAGAAATCTATATGAAATTTTTTAGCATAGCGATCAACAGGAGGCGTTGCGCTGGAATCTTGTTAGTTGGCTTTTTTGCAGTTGCCTTGTCCGCGTGTGGCGATGGAAGTAGCGTCGGAGGTAACGGCAGAGAGTTGAGCGGAACTGCCAAAGGAACGAATGGCGCCGGTGGAGGAGCAACTACGCCAGGAACAACTGCCCCAGGTGCAACTACTCCAGGAACAGCCCCCCCCCCCAAGAACAACTACCCCAAGAACAGCTACCCAAGGTGAAGGAGCAGCTGACTGGCAGCTTATTTTTTCTGACGAATTCAAAGATAAAAAATATGACGGGGGTTTCAACATCAACAAATGGTCGTATTGCAAGCGCAACACCGTCAAGCCCGGCTCGGACTGGGACACAACTATCACCAACACACCTGACTACGCCTCCCAAACTGGCGGGCGCCTTGTACTCCGGTTGGACGATGCAGTGATCGCCGACGATCCCATTGCTTACCACTCCGGATGCGTTACAACTGCCGATAAACTCAACTTTACTTACGGCAAAGTGGAAGTAAGAGCGAAATTCAATCAGGGCGATGGTTCCTGGCCAGCCATCTGGATGCTGCCGGAAGATGGCGATTGGCCAGCTGACGGTGAGATCGACATCATGGAGCACTTAAAATTCAACCCCGTGGTATACGGGAATGCCATCATGTCCCCGACAGAAAAAGATAAAGAAGAGAAACAGGAGAGCCACACCAGCAGCGGAAACGGACTCTACAATGTCGACGATTTTAATATCTATGGATTGGAATGGAGTCCCACCGAACTAAAATTCTATGTTAACGGTTCGTTGTACCATACCTATTCTAAGCCAGCCAATGCCACTCGGCGCGAATGGCCGTTCGACAAGCCTTTCTATATCATCCTCAACCAGTCGGGCGGAAGTGAGGGTGATGGGTATGCGGAGAAGATCAATAACTCCCACCTGCCTTTCCAGATGGAAGTGGATTCTGTAAAGGTATATCAGCGACCCGAATTCGAGTCGGGCGCCACTTACAAAATCTTCTCTGCGTTGGACAATACCAGCGTACTCGGCGTGAATGGCGCCGGCAACGACACCTCAGTCGTCCTCCGGCCCGACAACACATCATCCGCCCTCGACCTGCAATGGAGACTGACGAACACCGGCGACGGATATTACCTGCTCCAGCCGATGAATGCCTTATCCAAAGCATTCAATGTCACCGGCATTGGTAACGGGTCCAAGGTCCAGATTGAAGATGACAACGGTAGTACGGCACAGCGCTGGAAAATTAAAAGTGTAGGCAATGACTACTACGTGCTCGCACCCGCCAGCGATCCATCCAAACAACTGGAGGTCGCCGGAGGAAGCACGGAGGACGGCACAAGCATTCAGATTAACGACCACACAGCGAACAATGCCCAAAAATTCAGGTTCATTAAACAATAAAGGACACTGCGCCCGGCATTCGGCATTCGGCATTTTCTTAAAACTATATGGCACTAGTGAGGGATCGAACTTTCGGATCCTTTCGACTGGGCTGGCTACAGTGCTGCTCATTTTTTTCTGGCCTGGGATGGCGCAATAGCGCCATCCCCTGTATCCCAGCAGTGAACGAGTTTAGATGTCGGTACAAATGCCTGAATGTCAAACAAAATTGCACATTTTTCATTGGAGAAGCCTGTATGAAGTTTTTTAGGATAGCGATCAACAGGAGGCGTTGCGCTGGGATCTTGTTAGTTAGCTTTTTTGCAGTTGCCTTGTCCGCGTGTGGCGATGGAAGTAGCGTCGGAGGTAACGGCAAAGAGTTGAGTGGAACTGGCGGAGGAGCGAATGGCGTTGGTGGAGGACCAACTACCGTGGGTGGAGGACCAACTACCGTGGGTGGAGGACCAACTACCGTGGGTGGAGGACCAACTACCCCAGGTGGAGGACCAACTACCCCAGGTGGAGGGCCGGGGCAACCAAACGCGGACCCAACCGCGAATCCACCGGTCTTTCCAAACTTCGCAAAAGCACTCGGCTTCTTTGATTTGAACAGAGCCAATCAGGACCGGCCGATACGGAATGATCTAGCGGGCGCACTGCCTGGCATGGTGCAGTTCGTCCAGAGCCACTCGATCAACCCCAAAGGCAATACCGCGAATAACCTGCCGACGCTGGTCACTTCTCGCAACGCGTTGCTGCTGTTCACGCCGCAGCGCAGCCCCGTGGGCAAGGTCCATGTCGAGGCGCAAGTGGACGGCGTAACGCAGCATACCGTCGCGATGGCTGCCCCGAATCAACTGCCCGCGACCGATGTTGGCGGCACCGATGGTCGTCCTGACGTTGCGTATACGAAGCGTGCCTGGAGCACCGTTTTGCCCTGGACTGTCGTGAAGCCCGGCATGACGCTTGTGTTTCGCGACGAATCCGGGCAGACCGGTACGTTGGTCGCAAGCCAGATCGAGATGGCCGCTCCGTCAAAGATGTATATCTGGGGTATCCGTCTCGGCATGCTCACTTCGCCACCGGTCAACAACGATGAACAACCCATGCTCGCCAAGCCTGCGCTTGCGGCAACCGACTACTTCCAGATACTCCCGGTATCCCAGTTGACCGTGGCGAGCTATGAGGATGTGAAGCTGGACAAGGTCATGCTCGCAGATGGCACCATTCTGACCGGCGCCAGCAAGTCCATCGGTGGCTACCATGACGGCGACATGCGTGAGCAGGTGGGCAAGTCGCAGTTCAGCATTGGCATCAATCTAGCCAATTACGGCGTCAGCAGTTCGATCAACGGCGATCAGGGTGTCGGCGAAACCACGCCGCAGATCGTCTATCACCACTCCGCAGGTAATTATGCCAACGGTGTTCAACTGCATGGCGGTTCCGGCGGCGGCGCCATAGCCACGCTTACCACAAGCTACGGAAATGAATTCAGCCATGAGCTGGGTCACCACTACGGGATGGGCCACTTTCCGGGGCAGGTCGGCAATGACGGCTTCTGGGCAAACCACCATGCCGACAGCGGATGGGGCTACATCGATCACCGCAAGCGGATGCGAAGCAACCTGATGTGGTCGGCCAAAGAACGGGATCCCGATGCAGGCACAGTGAATCCGCAATCCTTCGCCCACCAATACATCTATCAGAAAGACCCCATGTCCGGCGCCTGGCTGGAGCCGGACTCAATGCTGTCCATGTACACGCACTACACCGGTTACACCGCAACGCGCACTCAAAAGTTTATGGACAGGGCCTGGTTCGACCAGGGCTCGGCCACGGGCTACAGCTGGTGGGATGCCGCGAGCCAGAAAGTCGTACCCGCGATCCAAGGGGACGACAGGGCGCCGCCGACCCGCTTTGGCGTACCGGTCTTCACGCTCTTGGGTGCTTACGACCCGAGCAACAACACCGCGGTGATGTATCCGCCCGCCAGAGCCAACTACGGCATGGTGTTCGATAAGCTGCCCGCACCCGATGCCGCGGCAAGTGCAGCATGCTGGATTGACGTGCGCTTTGCCAACGGGAGCAAATCCATCAATCTGCATGCTGACCGGATCAGGAAGGACAACGTCGACAAGTTCCACGTCAACATCGCCGAGGCAGATCGGCCACAGAGCGCCTCGTTGTCGTGCCGGAAGGGAGGCCAGATCACACGAATGGCCGAAGTTGTGTTCCCCCAAAATCTGCCGGCCATGGAGGCCGCGGTGGTGGTGGGCGAGTCGGCCGGCTATGACGCACTGGCTGCGCGGGAGATGCCGCAAATCGAAGCCGCGTTGAAAGCCATCGGCAACGACAAGCCCCCGTTCCCCGACAGCAATCTCCAATTCTTGTTGGACAGCTGGCGTGACCGGCTCCAACAGTTGAGTGGCCCCGCTGCAGAAACCTGGAAACGGATTGAGCGTACACGTATCAGCGCCGACGCACTGAATGATTGGATGACAAACAACGCCGCAGGCCTGGACGCCAAGGTACCGGAAACAGTCAAAGCTTGGCGCGCTCAACTCGTCAACTCGGGTCTGGTTTCCGGTACGGGAGGATATGCCGATGCTTTCAGCCAGGTTGTGATGGGCCAGTCAGAGGGGTGCATGGCGGTGTCGAGCAGCGATCCACTCACCGCGAAAGCAGTGGTGATTCCTTGTGTGCGCAAGCCGGAGCAACTTTGGGTGCAGGACGCGCGCGGGGCGCTGCGCAGCGCTGCGCTGCCGGATTACTGCATACAGATCGTTGACGACTGGAATGCCGGGCTCGCTAGGTGCAATCAAGATTCTGCAGCGCAGATCTTCACGGTCAAGGACGGCAGGATCGTTCCGATCACCCGGCCCTGGATTGGCTTGAAGAAAGGAGTGGGACCAGACGATGGCAGTCGGCTTGGCCAGCTTGGGGCCTACAACACGAGTAGGGGTGTCCCGCAGTGGCATGGCCTGAAGCAAGATCCCAATATGCTTCTGGCGCTTCTAAGTGATGAAAACGCTCGGCGCCTGTTGCAACTCGATCCAGTGAAGTAGTCCTTACCTGAGTGAGACAACGATGATAAACAGACGAAATTTTCTTGCGTTTTCAGTTGTGACCCCGCTGGTCGTCGCCTGCGGCGGCGGAGATGACAATCCGCCGGGCACCGGAATATCCGCCGGACAAAATCGAGCGAAGGCAATGACGGCTGCCGGCAGGAATACCTCGTTCGAGTCCGGTAGCAAGCACGCGCTGTCCTGGAACAGTGCGGGAAATTGGATGATGGATGGTGCCAGCTTCCAGTTCTTTGGTGCAGAGATCCACCCTTCGCGGGTTCCGTCTCAGTATTGGGATCACCGCATCAAAATGCTCAAGGCGCTCGGATGCAATACGATTTCCCTCTACGTGATGTGGAATTTCCACGAGCTGTCGGACGGGACGTTCGATTTCTCGTCGCCCGATAAGGATATCGGCCACTTCATCGACCTTTGCGCAGCCAACAATATGTGGGTGTTGTTGCGCCCCGGACCGTTCGTTAACGCGGAGTGGGATTTCGGCGGACTGCCGCCTCGCATGTTGGCCGATCCGCAGTTCCGCGATTCGGGTGACCTGGAGGGAGACCTGCAGATTCGCGGCAATTTCCCGGCCTACATGGCGGCCGTGCAGAAATGGAATGCAGCCGTTTACGCCAACGTCATCGAAGGACGGACCCTGGCCTCGGGCGGTCCGATCATGCTGGTCGCGATGGAAGACGAATATACAGATTTCTGGGATCCGGTGGACCCCAACCACCCGACTGCCCTAGCCTTGCAGTGGGCCAGTCTTGGCTACGCGGAAAAATTTTGCGTTTGCGAAGGTACGGCGAGCGGCTTCAAGGATCAAAACGTCCCGCTACCGGCCAATACTGCATATGGAATCAGTTTGCAGGGGAAAGACGAGTCGAGCCACGTCGAGGCAACGGAGAATTACGGCGTGGCAAGTTTCGGCGCGGAATGCTACCCAGGCTGGCTGTGTAAGTGGGGCGAAGCTGGCCAGGAGATCCGCGACGACAATTTTGTGAATGGCGTGGTCGGGGCCCTGACAAAGGCCGGCCGTTCATTTGTCCTTTACGTCGGGCACGGCGGCACCAGCTTCGGCTTCACGGCGGGTTGCGAAGGCGAAGCCACGAAGGGTTGTGAGCCGGTGATGACGTCTTATGACTATGGTGCGCCGGTAGCGGAAAACGGCCAGCCGAATGTGAATTTTAAGCCGATCCAAGCCGCTTACGCCGCAAATACGTCATTCAGCGTATCAGCCAGCCCGCTCCCCGCACCTATCGCCAGCATTGCCGACGGTGAGGTTGCATCGATTTCGAGCAATCAGTTCGTCTTCAGCGATTTTCTGTCCAATGTCTCTCCGACGATCCAGAATAGCCAACCACAGACGATCGAATGGATCGCGCTGAAGCTCAACAGGGGGCAACCCGCCAACGCAGGCATTTATCCCGCCGGCGTCGCGGTTTACCAGACGACACTGCCGTCGGGAGGAAACTTTTCCGTGGGGTTCAGCCGGCCGCCTGATTTCGCGCTGGCCTTCATCAACGGCACCCGCGTGACGAGCAACGTGCTGACGACCGCCGAGAAAGACGAAGAGGAAGAGGACGAGAAGGAGAAAGAGAAAAACAAGCTCCCCCCCCGCTTGACTACATTCAACATCGACAACGCGCCGCCGGGCGCCACGTTGCAGATCGTTTGCATGCCATTCGGCCGAGCCAATGTCGGTAGCGACCCGATGAAGAAGGACGGGCGCGGCCTTTCCGGAAACGTAACGTTGAGCGGCAGTGCCTTGACGGACTGGAAGATGGCGCTTTCTCCGCTGTCCGCGGCACAACTTGGCGCGCTGCCATTCGACGCGAGCGCGCCCGCGAGCGCGCGCCCCTTCTTTGCGAAAGCGACCTTCGCTATCGAAACGCCGAAGGACATGTATATCGACATGTCGTCATGGGGGACCGGCTATGTTGTCGTGAACGGACGCAACCTCGGTCGCTATTGGCCATCGGTAGGTCCCCAGACTCGCCTGTATTGCCCTGGCGTGTGGTTGAGCAGTGGCAGCAATACGATTGTCGTTTTCGAATTCACGCAAGCAAGCGCCGGTTCGCTGAGTTTCTTCGGTTCGAGCAATCTGCCTTACATAATCAAGTCGGATTAATGGGAGATGCGACGGATTCACGAATATCGGCCATGTCTCCTTCACGGGCGGGAAATCGACGACCGTGTCGTTGGTGCGGTCGAACGTGTTGGTGAAGATCCTCAGCGCGATCGCGAGCGAGATTTCCGTGAGTTGCGCGTCCGTGTAGCCGGCTTCGCGGATCGACACGAATCCGTCGTCGGTGATCGCGCCGCTCATCCGTTCCGTTGCAGGTTAAGCACGAAGCGGATCAGCGCGTTGCGCGTCGGCCGACAGGCCGGTCATCTTGCCGAGCAGGTTGCATGCGGTGACGCAGAAGTCGCACCCGGCGCCTGAGCGA
>Ga0207129_1025_pt1 | contig 41421 bp, 49 predicted proteins | sample Alteio_BWMinHeat_15_FD_153517 | JGI IMG/M metagenome (GOLD analysis project Ga0207129, IMG submission 153517) | Enriched cells from forest soil in Barre Woods Harvard Forest LTER site, Petersham, Massachusetts, United States -... | ecosystem: Environmental > Terrestrial > Soil > Temperate forest >... | reverse complement strand
CAGATCTAATGAAACCATCCCTAAATGGTTTCGCAGTTCAAATATAGGAGGGCATTGTGTTGTGCATAAGTATTCGTTATTTCAAGAGACCAGCCCTGCATTAGGGATAATAAATAGATTTATAGACGGGATAGAAGTGTTTCTTTCAGCACCGGAACGTGCGGTATTAGAGATATTATATTTAATACCCAGCCATCAATCTTATGATGAAGCATATAAATTAATGGAAAGTATGTACTCATTAAGACCAAACGTTGTCCAACCTCTGTTGGAAAGCTGCAAATCAATCAAAGTAAAACGATTATTTTTGCACTTTGCAAATAAATTTCAACATCCATGGTTGAATTACTTAGATATTAACAAAATAGACTTAGGTCATGGTAAGCGAGTTATTGCAAATGGTGGACATTATGATCCGAAATATCAAATATCTGTACCAAAAATAGTAGAAGGATGAAATGGCATACGTATCCAATTATTTAAACCAGGTTTCGCTTTTATTACAGGTGTTACCCACTATCAATGAGCAGCCATGCTTTGCGTTAAAAGGCGGAACAGCTATTAATTTGTTTTTTCGCAATATGCCGCGATTAAGTGTAGACATTGATCTTGCCTATTTGCCTATTGAACCAAGAGAGCAATTTTTGAAAAATATTACGCTTGAATTGGAAACACTTGCAGAGAATATTAGCAAACACAGTAATGGCAAATATAAAATAAATAAATTCTTTATTAAAGAAAATAATCAGCTATCTAAATTGATGGTATCAAATAGCGATTCTCAAATTATTATTGAGCCAAATTTGGTATTGAGAGGCTCTGTTTTCGAGTGCGAGACAAAAACATTATGTCCACAGGCTCAAGATGAATTTTTATCATTTTTTAAAATCAAAACATTATCACTCGCTGATGTGTATGCTGGGAAATTTTGTGCTGCCTTATCGCGACAGCATCCTCGGGACTTGTTCGATGTAAAGTTACTATTCGAAAATGAAGGCATTACGGATGCGATAAGACAGGCATTTCTGGTATATCTTGCAAGTAGTCCAAGACCAATGCATGAAATGCTAAATCCCAATCCAACATTAGTAAATTTGCGACAAGCATTTAATGCTGAATTTGTTGGCATGACATCGCTGGCTGTAACTTGTGATGATTTAGTCAAAACAAGGATTGATTTAATCCAGCATCTTTTAAAGTCATTTACTAATAATGAACGGCAATTTCTTATCTCCATCAAAGAAGGCAACCCCAACTGGTCACACTTGCCGATCCCTGGCATTGAAAAGCTACCTGGTATTGCATGGAAGGTGATGAACATCAGAAAAATGGATAAACAAAAACAGGTGATTGCACTAGACAATTTAAAGAGAGTACTAGCATGAAAAAATTAAGCGTTTTCTCCTTGGTCATGATTAACGTCATCGCTGTTGATAATTTGCGTAGTTTAACCGCGGGTGCTGAATATGGGTTGGCGTTAATTTTCTTTTATTTATTAGCGGCAGCCTTATTTTTTATTCCAACGATTTTAATCACCGCAGAACTCACCACAGCCTGGCCTGATACAGGAGGTGTTTATATTTGGGTAAGAGAAGCATTTGGGCACAAAGCTGGATTTTTAACGATATGGTTGCAATGGATTTACAATGTGGTGTGGTATCCCACTATTTTTGCTTTTATTGCGGGGATTATTGCATACCTTGTTGATCCGACACTGATCAATAACAAATTTTATATGTTAAGTATTATTTTGGGCGCTTTTTGGGCGATCACAGCTTTAAATTGTTTAGGCTTAAGAGCATATCACTGGCTGAGTACGATAGGTGCATTGATTGGCACTATTTTCCCTATGCTATTAATTGCCATATTAGGATTAATTTGGCTTTTAATGCGCAAAGCTACTGCTATTACGTTTAGCATCCCTGCCTTTTTTCCTAATTTAGCGAGTTTAAAAAATTTAGCTTTTTTAACCAATATTTTGTTTGGTTTAATGGGTATGGAAATGTCTGCAGTACATGCGGGTGATGTCAACAATCCAAAAAAAGATTATCCACGCGCCTTGCTTTATTCAACCTGTATTATTTTGGTGACACTGATCACAGCTTGTCTTGCCATTACCATGGTGATCCCAGTCCACCAGCTTAATTTAGTATCAGGTTTTATGGATGCTTTTAGTATTTTCTTTCATGCCTATGGTCTCAGTTGGTTCATTCCTATTCTTGCTGTGCTGATTATTCTGGGTAGTTTAAGTGGCGCTGCAACTTGGATTATTGGTCCTGCTAGAGGATTATTGATTGCAGGACAAGATCATGATCTACCGCGTTTTTTAGTGTCAGTGAATAAAAAAGACATGCCGATTGGTATTTTATTGACGCAAGGTTTAATTGTGACAGTATTATGCGTTTTGTTTTTAGTGATGCCGAGTGTCAATAGCTCTTATTGGCTGCTCTCTAATTTGACCGCACAATTAGCGTTAATTTTTTATTTATTTATGTTTGTCGCTGCTTTGCGATTACGTTATAAATACCCTGAAAAACAGCGCACCTTCAAGGTCCCTGGTGGAAAGATTGGACTATGGCTAGTGTGTGTCGCAGGTATTTTTGCATGCGTTAGCGCTATCGTGCTTGGCTTTTTACCGCCGACGCAAGTCAATATCGGCAGTTTGTTGCGTTATGAAGGGATTATGCTAGGAGGGATGTTGGTCTGCATCTTGCCGGCGTTTTTATTGCATTATGTTTCAAAAAGGCAGTTAAGATTGCCTTAAAGTTAAAGTACTATAATCACGACCTAACACAAGTTAATCGTGAGAGTACGTTATGCTGAATCGTTATTGGGAAGCTACGCTTTCCAAACCTCATTCATTCAAGCAATTTCTGTCCAATCAGCCAGCCGTTCGCGCCCTTACAGATGGTTCAGCAGGCATGGGAAACCAAGCCAACACTCAGAACATGATGCAATATTAGCGGAAGATATCAATTATCTCTCTGTTTATGGACATCCATTTAGGGATCAAATATTCAATATCTCGGATGTTGGGGCTAAAAGATCCATTCAATCGAGAACATTTCCAGGCAACATATTACAAGTCATCGGTGGAGCAGCAGTTGCAAGTAACAAATTGCAAGAAGGAATCGTGCTGCTTGTTTTCTATCCTTATGGAAAAGAATCTTTGTCGTTGTATGAGATTTTTCAAATGCCTCTCTTCAGGAGGCAAATTTTTCTATGAAGATAAGCAACGTCTCTGCTCAACAAAAGATAGTAATGGTCTCCATGGGTAGTTTGCCTAAATATGTATTTGATGCTTTTTATACGCATGCTGGCTCAAATACACTGGTAGCTTTTAGAGAAGGGGCGAACGCACTTAGTAGTCTTCTTGAAACAGAGATACCGCAGTTTAGATGTGGTCTACCCGGACCTTATTCATCAAATAAAAGTTTCAATCTGCGACCCAAAGATATTTGGGAGGTAGGTTACGATTACAACGGTAGGATTTTTTGCTCAAAAAGCGACAGAAAAAATCGGTGGCGTTTTAGGCAGATGGTTGGCACCTCAAAAAACGAGATCTTTGTAAGGTCCTTCATCTTACAGATACGATGAGGCAAGCATCATTTGCCATTCCCACCATTAAAAGAGACAATAAGCGTTTGCATCCATTGGAGAGGCAGCGAGTGCTTCTAAATTACTTACCCATCTTCATTTTCATGATCATTGGCCTTGCTATCGGCTTGATTGCGCCGACTTTGGGCTATTTGCTCAGTCCCAAACGGCCGAATCCGGAGAAACTATCGTCCTACGAGTGTGGGTTTGAGGCTTTTAGCGATGCGCGGGCGCCGTTTGATGTGCGGTATTATCTTGTGGCGATTCTGTTTATTATTTTTGATCTTGAAACCGCATTTTTAGTGCCATGGGCAGTGGTATTTAGGCACTTGGGCTGGTTTGGTATGATTGCGATGGGCATTTTTCTTGGGCTTTTGACGGTTGGCTTTATTTATGAGTGGCAAAAAGGGGCGTTGGAATGGGAATAAGTAAGCTGTTAAAGCCCGGTTATTATTTGACGACCGTCAACGATGCTATCGAGCATATCCAAAGTTGGGCGCAGTCGGGGTCGTTGTGGCCGATGTCGTTTGGGCTTGCTTGCTGTGCAGTAGAGATGATGCATTCGGCTGCCTCGCGCTATGATCTTGATCGGTTTGGGGTGATCTTTCGCCCCAGTCCCAGGCAATCGGATTTGATGATTGTTGCCGGTACGCTTTGCAACAAAATGGCACCGGCACTGCGTAAAGTGTATGAACAAATGGCTGAGCCACGTTGGGTGATCTCGATGGGGTCGTGTGCCAATGGCGGCGGCTATTATCACTATTCTTATTCTGTCGTGCGAGGCTGCGATCGCATTGTACCGGTTGATGTGTACGTCCCGGGTTGCCCGCCGACAGCAGAATCGTTAATGTATGGCGTGATTCAATTGCAAAATAAAATTCGCCATCACAAGAAAATTGAGCGTTAATATGGCTGATCTTGCTACGTTACAAGCCCTGTTGTCGCAACAATTGCCTGCGAACCTCACCCCCGCCACTATCGCGTATGACGAGCTCACACTGGTATTGCCGCCTGCGCAATTACTTTCTACCTGCCATATTTTGCGTGATGATGCAGCGCTACACTTTAATATGTTGGTAGATGTTTGCGGTGTGGATTATTTGCACTATGGTCTGGATGAATGGCAGACGAATTCAGCGACTGGCACAGGATTTGGACGAGGCACAACACCTATAACTACTACGCTTGAAAAAAATAGATTTGCCGTTGTTTATCATCTCTTATCGCTGAAACACAACCATCGCGTGCGCTTACGTGTGCCATTAGTTGACACAGATCCGGCTGTGGATTCCGTGATGCCCATTTGGCCATCGGCTAACTGGTACGAACGTGAAGTATTTGATTTATTTGGCATTATGTTCCATGGCCATCCCGATTTACGGCGTATTCTCACCGATTATGGCTTTGTTGGTCATCCGTTCCGTAAAGATTTTCCGCTGATTGGCGAAGTCGAGGCGCGCTATGATGCGACGCAAAAGCGCGTTGTGTATGAGCCTGTCAGCATCGAGATGCGGACGCTTGAACCTAAAGTCATTCGTCACGACAACCGTTATCTGGGTGAGGAGGTGCCTCTTGCCAAATGAGATTAAGAATTACGTCTTCAATTTCGGCCCGCAGCATCCTGCCGCGCATGGCGTGTTGCGTCTCATCTTGGAAGTGGATGGTGAAACGGTGATGCGTGTTGACCCGCATGTCGGTCTTTTGCATCGTGCAACCGAAAAGCTAGCCGAGCATAAGCCGTTTAACCATAGCATTGGCTATATGGATCGGCTTGATTATGTATCGATGATGTGTAATGAACACGGCTACGTGCTGGCCATCGAAAAATTATTAGGCATCAAACCACCTGTGCGTGCGCAATATATTCGGGTGATGTTTGATGAAATCACCCGCATTTTGAATCACCTCTTGTGGCTTGCGGCACATAGTCTCGATAATGGTGGCATGGCGGTTTTTCTCTATTGCTTTCGTGAGCGTGAAGATTTGTTGGATTGTTATGAAGCCGTTTCTGGCGCGCGTATGCACGCGACTTATTATCGACCAGGCGGCGTTTATCGCGATTTGCCACATCATATGCCGCAATATCGACCCTCTAAATGGCATAATGCCAAGCAAACAGCGCGCTTGAATGAGAATCGACAAGGGTCATTACTTGATTTTATTGACGATTTTACCCAGCGTTTCCCGGCTTTGGTGGATGAGTATGAAAGCTTGCTTACGCAAAATCGCATTTGGAAGCAGCGTACGGTCGACATTGGTGTGATCGATGCTGAGCGTGCGATTGCCCTTGGTTTCACCGGGCCCATGTTGCGCGCCTCAGGGGTTGCGTGGGATCTGCGTAAAAAACAGCCGTATGAGGTGTATGACAAGCTTAATTTTGATATCCCTGTTGGCACGAAAGGCGATTGTTATGATCGCTACTTGGTGCGCGTGAATGAAATGCGGCAATCCAATCGCATCATTAAACAATGCGTGGATTGGCTGCGAGCGAATCCCGGCCCTGTCATGATTGATGATTACAAGATTGCGCCGCCGCCACGTGAAGAGATGAAAATCAACATGGAAGCGCTGATTCATCATTTTAAAAACATGACAGAAGGTTACAACGTGCCAGAGGGAGAAGTGTATGCTGCTATTGAGCATCCCAAAGGCGAATTTGGCGTGTACTTGGTTTCAGATGGCGCGAATAAGCCCTATCGTTTGAAAATTCGTGCTGCTGGCTTCCCGCACTTAGCAGGCTTAAACGAGCTCATTCGTGGCCACATGATTGCAGATGTGGTCTCTGTGCTCTCTAGTTTAGACATTGTATTTGGTGAGATTGACCGATGAGCGACTCAACCACAACCTTATCCCCCGAGATCTGTGCCAAAATTGACGCCTGGGTCAAGCGCTATCCTGCAGGCCAACAGCGTTCTGGGGTGTTTGAGGCGCTGCGTTTGGTGCAAGAAGCACATCAGTATTTGACGGTTCCACTGATGGACGCTGTAGCTGCGCATTTAGCTATGCCACCGATTGCTGTGTATGAAATCGCAACATTTTACACCATGTTCCACACCAAACCCGTTGGCCAACATGTCATCAATGTGTGCACCAATATTTCTTGCGCACTCAATAAAGCCAGTCAGATCGTTGAACATTTGAAGAAACGTTTGCAAATCGATTGGAATGAGACCACACCTGATGGCAAGTGGACGCTGAAAGAAGTGGAGTGCTTAGGCGCTTGTGTTAGCGCGCCGGTTTGCCAGATCGATAAGACGTATCATGTAGCGCTAACACCAGAGAAGGTGGATGAGATTTTGGATAGTCAATAGACTTTGAAATCAACTTCTCTATAGTGACGGACGTGAACAATGTAGATGGTGTCTAGGTAAACACGATAACGTATCATATAACCACCCACACCAAAACGAGTCAACAAGTCGCGATAGGTAGGCAAGCCTTCTACTGGTTTACCCAACAGTGGCGTTACCACTAACTGATTAATAGCCTTATGAATAGTATCAGCAGCTCGTTTAGCTGCGCTTGGATTTGCCTTAACGATGAATGCCCTAAGTCTGGTCAGGTCATTAAGAGCACTATCTAACCAAATTAACTCCCGCATGGTGGTCTATCACTTTCATTAACAGTTCCCCACGTGCCTAGCCATTGGGAAACAGCTTGGTGACTGACCACTTTTCCTTGCTGTACTTCTTGCCAACGCGCAATTGTTTCTTGGTTCAGCTCCTCATCATACTCTTCCTGTTTTATATAACGCTTAATAGCTTCTTTCATCATCCAGTGAACTGATCTATGTTTAAGCTCACTTAGTCGTTCTAAGGAACCTGTTATTTCAGCATCTAATTTGACAACCTTTGGAATAGGGTAGCTTGCTGGCATGATGACCTCGAGTTAATTTATATATAAGTATTATATAGTAATACCAAGTAATCTAACAAACGTTATTTACTTCCCAATACAAAACTGCGAAAAAATCCGGCCGAGCAAATCATCCGCGGCAAATTCCCCTGTAATGTTGCTCAACGCCTCCTGTGCTAAGCGCAAGTGCTCGGCGGCTAGTTCTGGCGCGCGGTGTTGTTGCAAAAGAGACGTGCTGGCTGCTATTTCTGTTTTAGCTACACGCAGCGCACTCAAGTGCCGTTCGCGCGCAATGCAGACGCCTTCGCTTTCGCTGTGAAAGCCGGTTTGTTGTTTGATCGCGGCTTTGAGTTCGACAAGTCCTTCGCCTGTTTTGGCAGAGACAGCTAGAGACGTTGTCCGCTGCGCTATCAAATCAATTTTATTTCGAATCAGCAAAATAGGGGTGTTTGCAAGTTGCAATTGCTCGCGAATGGTTGCTTCCGTAGGTGAAACTTGATCAGCTGTAATGACATATAGCACAAGATCAGCTTGCTTGATCTCCGCATGCGCGCGACGAATGCCTTCTTGCTCAACGATATCTTGACTCACGCGTAGACCAGCTGTGTCGATGATATGCAACGGCAAGCCATCGATCACGATCGTCTGTCGTAATACATCGCGCGTCGTGCCGGGGATGTCAGTGACGATGGCAATGTCTTGCTCGCTCAGTGCATTCAAAAGGCTTGATTTGCCGACATTGGGTTCGCCTGCAATCACAACGGCAATGCCATCGCGTAATAATTGCCCTTGTTTAGCTTGATTGAGTAGTTGCTCGAGGTCAGTGGTGATTTGCTCAAGGCGCGTTGCGAGCACAGCATCTTGTAGAAAATCAATGGCTTCTTCAACGAAATCAATCGCACTTTCAATGTACATGCGTACGTAAATTACGTTTTCGATAATAGCGTGAATCGCTTTGGAAAAATCTCCTTGCAAAGAGCGTAGGGCAGAGCGAGCAGCTTGCTCAGAGGTCGCATGAATCAAATCATTAATCGCTTCAGCTTGCGCTAAATCTAGCTTGTTATTCAGGAAAGCGCGCTCTGAAAATTCTCCTGCTCTTGCCAATCGCACGCCCAAACCCAGCAAGCGTTTGAGTAGCTGCTGAACCACAATCGGCCCGCCATGGCCTTGTAATTCCAGGACATCTTCACCCGTAAACGAATGGGGGGTGGGAAAAAATAGGGCGATGCCTTCGTCGATTTTCTTATCTTGCTCATCTAAAAAGGGTAAGAAAATGGCTTGACGCGGTGGCAGCTCTGTTTTGAGTAATTGCGTAATCACCTGACGAACATGTGGACCTGATACCCGCACGATGGCAATGCCACCAAACCCAGGCGGCGTCGCCTGGGCTGCGATGGTATCACGTGCGAGCTGCATTGACACGGTGCATCACGTACCACTGTTGCAAGAAGGAGAGGGTGTTGTTCACGAACCAATAGAGCATGAGACCTGCTGGGAAGTGCATGAAGAGCACGGTAAAAATCACCGGCATCAGCATCATCACCTTCGCTTGCGTCGGATCCGGCGGCGGTGGGTTCAAACGCTGCTGGATGAACATCGAGAGGCCCATCATGATCGGCAAGATATAATAAGGATCGTGCTGCGAGAGGTCGTGAATCCAAAAGATAAAGGGCGCCTGGCGCAGTTCGACACTTTCAACTAGCACCCAATAGAGCGCGATAAATACCGGAATCTGAATCAAAATCGGCAAGCAGCCACCCATTGGGTTCACTTTTTCTTGGCGATAGAGCGCGATGGTCGCTTGCGTCAGTGCTTGTTTATCATCGCCATATTGTTTTTTAAGCGCCTCAATACGCGGCTGCAATTTTTTCAGCATGCTCATCGAGCGATAACTCTTGGCAGAGAGCTGATAGAACAAGAGTTTAATGATGACGGTCACAATCACAATCGACCAGCCCCAGTTGTGTACCACATTGAAAATTTTTTGCATCATCCAGAAAATAATGCTTGAGATAAACCACAGCCAACCATAATCGATCGTGAGTTTAAGCCCCGGCGCTGTCTTTTCCAGCTGATCTGCAATGGCTGGCCCCACATACAGCTTTGCTTGTGTGTTCAACGTTGCATTAGGCGCAACCGTCATCGGCTGATTGACAAAGCCGATGGTGTAGAGGCCATCAGCATTGACGCGCGAATAGTATTGCGACGTGGTCCCAAGCGGCGGCACCCAGGCGCTAATAAAATAATGCTGAATCATTGCTGCCCAGCCATTTTGGATGGTTTGGCTGAGATCGTTTTCCTGCATTTGCTTGAAGGTAATCTTAGTGTAGGGTTTCGCCGGGCTTGAGATGGCTGCGCCAAAATACGTCGGCAGGTTGATCATGCCGCTTTGCGCTGGAGGCGGTGTATTGGTGCGTAGGAGTTGCGTGTAGAGGCTCCCTTGCCAGGGTTGCGCGCTATGATTCGCAATGTCGTAACCCACCTTGATTTCGTAGCTACCGCGGGTGAAGGTGAAAGTCTTGGTAATCGTGATGCCATTTTTTTGCCAATTTAAATTGACGATGAGCTGCTTAGCATCAGGTGATAAAGTGTAAGTCGTTTGCGGGGTACTATAAATCGCATCGGTATCACTCACATTATTGCTGAGCAGGCCACTTTCGGCGAGATAACGGCTCTTGTCATCATTATTCAGCAGTAAAAACGGCGTTTTGGAGTGTAGTGATTCAGGATAATTCAGCAAATTCGCTTGTGTGACTTTGCCGCCTTTGGTGTCAATCGCGACATCAAGCACGTCGGTCTTCACGGTCACTAGCTGTCCTGCTGTTACAGCCGATGTTGCTTTTGCGAGAGGCGCAGGGGCTGCTGTTGTCGTCGTAGGTGTCGCAAATGTTGGGACATCCGATGAGGGTACCGCTGCAGCTTCAGTTGCCGTCAAAGCTGTTGGTGCGATAGGCGGGTGGTCTTTGTTCCACGCTTGGAACAAAAAGAAACCAACGGCGACAAGCGCAACGTAGAGGGCAATACGGGTGTAGTCTAAAATAGATTGTGGCATCGATTACTTACCTTTAGGAACAGGGTCTATTCCGCCGGAGCAGAAGGGCTGACAGCGTAGCAAACGCCATAGTGTGAGCAAGAAGCCACAGATCACGCCATGCGCTTCGATAGCTTCTACAGCATAAGCCGAGCAAGAGGGTTCAAACCGGCAAACAACAGGGCCAAACAGCCCAGCCAGAGTGAACTGGTATAGCTTAATGAGCCAGATTAAGGGTGCTTGTCGCTTAACAGTCGCCATAAGTGATCGATATCATCTCGCCAGTGTGTTTTGGTCAAACTTTGCTCAGAAGAGCCCCATTTTGAACTAAGCAGGACGATAATATCAAGCTCTTTTTTGCAAATATCGCTTAACCTGAAACTCTCGCGCACAATACGCTTCATCGCATGTCGCGCCACAGACAGCCTAACCCGTTGTTTATTAATGATAACGCCAAGACGCGCGTGCTTAAGCTCATTTGGCGTAACTAAAATCATCCAATACCGATATGAAAGCTTTTCGGGTTTAGCGAATACCGCTTGAAAATCGTGTTTAGTTTTTAACCGATAGTCACTTGAGAAACGGTACATGGATGAGGCGAGGCGCGAACTAGACGGCCAAGCGCTTACGGCCCTTACGACGACGACGGCTCAACACGAGCCGCCCGTTTTTTGTCGCCATGCGCGCACGGAAGCCATGCGTTCTTTTTCTTTTGACGACGCTTGGTTGGAATGTTCTTTTCATCACTCACCCTGAAATATTGACGTTTAAACGAGGCGCTTATGGTATGGGAGGAGGGGTGAGATGTCAAATGTGGGATTATTCAGAATATTTTAAGGTGGTTGTGGTACCCTATTAAAGTATTAATCGATAGACCTGCAAAGGGTCAAGCGGACAGAATTAATAACTTTGGGTTGTTTGCAAGTCCTAAAAAGCCGCTGCCGCAAGCGAATGCTGAGTGGTGTCGCTCCCGTGCGTATCTTGGCATGAGGTCTATGTAATTTAAACCCAAGTAAAACAAGGACGCGTTTATGGAAAAGGCAAGTGCAATTAAGTTGATGCTGCTGACACCGGTTTATATTCTCTTGTGTCATGATTTGGCTGTCTTGCCGCACCTCTATGGCCATATTTTAACAGCGTGGTGGCTTGGCTTTCATAGCGAAAGCTTCAGCCTGCACGTTCTTCGTCCTGATATCCTGAGTAAGCTTTTTCTTTTCGATACGCGCGCGCATATTGGCTATCAAACAATGGTAGCAGGAGGCGGCTACTACAACGTGAAGATGGCAATTGTTGCCTTATCGGGGCCTATTATTGTCAATGGTGCGCTGTATTTGCTTTCATTGTGGTTGCTGACGTTTGCTATCATTCGTAAGAATCGCTATTTCTTTTATTTTGTCTTATGGTTTAATTTTGCCAATTTAGGCGTGTTGTTTAGCTATGTGCCTACGCGTATTTTTTCATCAATAGGGGATATGTCTTATGTGGTAAAAGGATTGGCCGTGTCGCCGTGGTTTCTTTATGTTATTTTTGGTTACTTAATGGCATTTTTTATCTGGCAATTTTTTACCAATACACTCATTCAAACGTATATTATTTTAGAAATGAATGAAATCTGGCAGAAAGTAGCGCTGATGATTGTCTGTACACTGATTTTATTCGCTGGTTATGGTACAGCTGGGTTTCTTGATAGTGGCGATATTTCACGTTTCTTATCTGTCTCTTCGCTTATTCTGATTCCCGGCTGGATGATAGCTTGTTGGCCCACGCGTAAGTGGGTGAAAAGGCAGATGGCATTACCGCGCTTATCGGACGGCACTCATCATAGAGGGTAGTTTTGCAGTTCTTAATTGCAGCTCGTTAATATCTTGCTTGATATCGCAGTGGTTTTTTTGATTCCGGAAGAGGCAAGAGGGATTTTGAGAGATTGCTGGGTTATTTAATATTGTTTTTTCGGTATAAGTTCGATTAATACATTGCATCGATGAAGGTCTCCATGAGCAATCTGTTTTTCATGACAATCTGATACAGATTGTAATAGGGCAGAACATAGATGCCATAACTGTTTGTCATCGAAGTTGCTAGTGTCAAGATCAAGCAGTCGGATACCAGGTTGCTTGTCAGTGATAAAGCCAACAGCAGAGACGCATTCTTGCTCACCAAAATTTATCTGATCAGGATTAGCCGATTCGCCAAGTATATCAACCCTGTATTGTTTGGTAGATCCATATAATATTTGGTTGAGCTGCCTTTCTAGATTAACTGATTCTTTGAAATCCGTGAAATTCTTATGTATATCCATCTGTTGTTGCTGATAGCGTTTAATTTTGTATACATGGGGATCGTTAGGATCAACAAAGGTTAGATCAGATGTATCGTAGTGATATGGGTTTTGTTTGAAATGGAATACAATCTTTCCAAAACATTGGAAGACAGTACCATCTTTACCATGACCGATGGGCTTGCTAGCTAATAAATGACAATGAATCATTGAAGGGTTGAGTTTTCGACCGCGCCGTATCCCGTTCTCGGGAATTAATGTAAAATCCGCGTTAAGGTGAATCTCAGTAGCCGCAATTATACCAGAACTTGAGGTGCATGTGTGTGAGTTTTTCCTTACTTACATACCACTCCCAGCCTCACTCAGGGTAATCCCTAAGATACCATCACCCCCATTCATGCTATGATGAATCTTGTAAGTGTTCTTACTCATTTTTTTCATCAATCTTGGAGGATGTCATCATGTCACAAAATCAAAACCAAAACCAAAGACCACAACAACAACAAAATCAACCACATCAACAACCAAACCAACCACATCAACAACAAAACCCGAAACACCCACAACAACAACCACATCAACAACAACAAAACCGTCAACAACAACAAAATCAACCAAAACATCAAGAACGCAACTAATTTAGTGCGTTTTTTTGTTTCGGAAGATTCTCAATCCCCTTCGTTTGCAAAAACGAGGGGATTTTTTTATGTCAGCTAAAATCCCGGGTAATCCCCGCCATCCACTAGCAACATCACGCCAGTCATGTAGCTCGCAGCGGGTGAGACTAAGAAGGTTGCGACATTGGCAAATTCGGTGGGTTCGCCCATGCGTTTTAGCGGTAAGGATTTGATCACATCAGCCTCGCAAGCTTCATAAGAAACACCTAATTTTTCAGCACGTTTTTGCAAAAGATAGACAGTCCGCTCTGTTTTCGTCCAGCCGGGTAAAATGGAGTTTACCCGAATACCATATTCGCCAAGCTCTTGTGACAGGCTTTTGGTTAGGCCAATCACGGCTGGGCGGATGACGTTGGAAATGAATAAATTGGGGATAGGCGATTTGGCGGAGCGGCTGGTGATGGTTAAAATGCTGGCAGCATCACTTTGCTTTAAGAAAGGCAATGCGGCGTGAATCAGCGACACCGCACTCATCAAATTGAGCTGAAAGCCTTTCTCATAAGCACTCGCATCAAGTGTTTCGAAAGTGCCAGCAGGCGGGCCACCGGCATTGGTGATCACAATGTCCACTTGACCAAATTTTGTATGCGCCGCTTGCACAAAAGCATCCACCTGCTGCCTATTAGTGACATCACAAGCTTGGACGAGTATATGATCAGCAGGATAAGTGGCTGCCAAATGCTCAGCAGCAACTCGATTACGCTGCTCATCGCGTCCGCAAATCGCAACTTTCGCTCCTTCAGCTAGCAATTGCTGCGCGGTTGCAAATCCTAAACCATCTGTTGCAGCTGCAAGAATGGCGACTTTGTTTTGTAAGTGTAAGTTCATGGGGGTTTCCTCTAAATATAAATTGGATTAAACAGTTCTAAAATCACTCATCCACACTTCTCACCACCGGCCGCTCGTCTATACTGGTCTCTCCTGCATAAAGCGTGTTCGCGCCCCATTCTGTCCAAGAGCCATCGTATAGCGCATGTTGCGTGTGGCCGATGAGATCGAGTGCAATGTCTAACATGGCTGCGGTATTGCCAGAGCCGCAGCTGGTAATAATCGGCGCGTCCAAGTCGATGCCAATGCCAGCGAGTTGTCGGCGGATTTTATCGAGGGGACAGAAGTTATCGCTGTCTTTTTCAAACATCGTCATGTAATAAAAAGAAAAACTATGCGGAATATGGCCTCTGCGCAAGTCCGCACGCGATTCAGGACCACCTGCGAAACGCACCGGATGGCGCACATCAACAACTTGCTCTTGTGGATGGTGCAAGTTACTTTTCATTTGCAACAAAGTGCGAATGAGTTGCGCTTGATAATTCACCACATATTCTCGTGGCACGATGGGTCTTGCTTCCGCAGTTTCTAGTTTGCCACCGAATTTTTTCCAGGCAGCAAGGCCACCATCTAATAAATACAAATGATGCGGCGTGTGCCCGAATACTTTTAGCATCCACAATGCACGGCACGCAGAATGGGTTGGTGTGTTGTTGTCATAGACGATTATTTTATTGTCGTTACTAATACCAAGGGTACTCATTTGTTTGGCAATCAATGCTTCATCACGTGTGAGCATGCAAGGTAAAGCGTTTGTTTGATCGTAAAATAAATCGAGATCAAAAAAACGTGCGCCAATAATGCGCTCGGCAAGTGGATCGCGCGGCCAGGTGGCATCTAAAATCACTACATTTTTCTGGTCTTTGCGTAATTTTTCTAATTGTGATGCATTAATTAGCCAAGTCATGTTACTCATCCTTATAATTTCGTGGAACGATGTGTGGTGCCGGTAAACGCATTAACGTATAGGCATAAGGTCGATATTCGGCATTGACATTGCACATATTGCGCATGCCTAAAGCCAAAATCGCACCGCTATGGCTGCCTAAACCGGTGATTAAATAACGCGGCCCATAAAAATAAATGGTGCTATCTTGATTCGCTTCTGCAAACACTTGATGACTTGCTGAGACATTCATGTGTGAGGCGTCATGTGTGCGTAAGTAAGCATCACGTACGCATAAATAACTGCCTAAAAACTGCGCGGTTTGACTCGTATTTGCCATTAATACTTCGCTATAACCACTCATGCCGATGACGGCTTTATCCTGCGCGCTAGCATCAACCTTGGTACCGGCTACACCACAAATAAAAACACAAGTCTCATCGCGTGCAATCACGTGAGGATTTAAGACTTGCCCACTGAGATTGATGCGGCCAATGCAACGTGTATCAATGTGCACGGGATGCATGCAGGTTACACCCATGATATTCACATTGCCTTGGCCTTTGTGTGTGAGTGTATGTAAACCAACGTGACCGGCGAGGTTAATCGTGCCCCAGCCGTCAGACATGATGTCGAGATAATGGGTATTGACGCCCACTGCCGTGATGCATCCCCAATTGCCCAATAACACATGCTGCAAATTCACCTTGCCGGCGAGATACATATTGCCGCGACCTAATGAGACAACGTCTAATGGCGTATTCGTTAAGCGTGCTTCGATCAGCCCTGGCCCGCATTGCGTAAGCTTTTGCAGCGCAGGCGCCCCTACGCGCACAATGACTTGTGACATCAGCGTAGGCGACACGGGACGCACTTGTCGCAGGTAGAGCGTATTGCCCATTACGTGCACCGCAATCGCGCGAAGCGCGGCAAGAGGGCCCAGAATATAAACCGTAGGCACGTCTGTTGCGATAATTTGTGTTTGAAAAAATCCGCGGACTTGAATGGTGTTAAATGTGCTCACTGGCATTTGCGTAATACGATTGCCGGCCTCACGATCAGCAAGCTCAGTTTGATTCGGCTGACCTGTCAAAAACCACCGGTCAGTGCCTTTGATCCAAGCGGCGGGGCTTTGCTGCGTGGTTTGTACCCAAGTTTCATTGATTCCGACGGGTGCAGGTGGTGGTGCAACGAGCGTACAGCCCGCAAGCACGAGCGTGAAGCAAAGCAAGAGGAAAAATCGCATGGGAGAAGCCTTGTTTTATTTGAGAGAAGCTATTCTACCGCAAACCAACGGCCACAACGATATCAAAGCCATGATACATGATGTATGATACATAACCTATCATAGGTTATATATCATACAGGTGACGCTCATGGACAATCTCTTTCCCTCCGGCATTGCAAGAGGCGATGCTTTTTGTAATCGCGAAACAGAAAAAGCGCGTTTAAAACATAATGTTAGCACGATCACCCACACGCTGATTATTTCTCCTCGGCGTTATGGTAAAACATCATTGGTGCTCGAAGTGTTACGCGCGACGAAAACACCACATGCTTATATTCAATTTTTTAATGCGTTCCGAGATGCTTCTGTCATTAAACGATTTATCGCTGGGTTTAATAGTCTACTTACGCAAATCACCCCGCCAAGCAGGCTCGCGTTAAAAAAATTAGGAGAATTAATCAAACATGGCAAAGTGGTACTAAAGACCCAAGGGGTAGAAGCTGAATTTGGTTTAGAACCCATCGCGCAAGACCCGCTTAGCATCATAGAAGGTTTATTAAAAGACATTGAGCAAGTTGCAAAAAAATATAAGAAAAAGGTGGTGATTTTTCTTGATGAATTTCAAGATATCACGCATTCAGATTTATCTAATGAGTTACAATCCATGTTGCGTGATTTTATTCAGTTAACAGATAGTATCACATTTATTATTTCTGGAAGTCATCGGCATATGTTGATGAAATTATTTGATGATAAAAACAAGCCATTTTATAAATTATTCGACAGGATACTATTAAATAGAATTGCGCAAACGCATTATGAAACTTTCCTACAGATGCGTGCTTTAGAAACATGGAAAAAACCATTGCCACTCGACACGATTAAAATGATTGCGCAGCTTACGGGTCGACATGCCTATTATTTCAACCGACTATGTCAAAAAGTCTGGACATCAACGCATTTACCGAATAGCGCTGATATCTATCAACAATGGCAAGCTTTAGCCGAAGAAGAATTTAGCACGATCGCCTTGGAGCTTGCATCGCTCACTAAAAATCAACGCATTATTTTAGAAATGATGGCAAAGCATGACTTTTTACAAAAACCAACAGGCATTGCATTTTTAAATGAAGTAGGCCTACCGCACCGGAGTGTTTTGCTGGCAATTGATACACTGGAAAAAAATGATCTGGTTGAACGTACGCAAAGTGGCTATCAGGTGTTAGATCCGTTGATGAAGTATGTCTTAAGTGCGGAGGGGGGTAGTACTAGTCGATTTTGCCAGCCTACTAGGCAGTTGACTAGTAGGCTTCAGGCTAGTTATACTATTCTTTATTCCGTCAAATGAGATAGGCTATGTTTAATCGTGATTTTCCTCAAGGCATTGCGGAAGGTGATGCTTTTTTAGGCCGTGTGGAAGAATCTGCGCGGCTCAGTGATAATTTGCAACAGGGTCGGCATACGCTACTTCTTTCTCCGCGTCGTTATGGTAAAACGAGCCTTGCTCGGCATACCATCAAAAAACGCAATAGCACTTACACTGAAATTGATCTCTTCTTAGCCATAGATGAACGTTCTATCGAAACGCGCTTTTTAAATGGGATAGAGGAACTCATTCAAAAAATATATCCTGTGCCACAACAATGGCTTAATAGGCTTGTTAACTTTTTTAAACAGGCTAATAAGACATGGACCATTGGTTTCACTGGGTTAAAATTGGAATTAAAGCCAGATAATCATGATGATATTGCTGGAAACTTATTACTTGCTTTTAAAGCATTAGAACATCTTTTAATAAAAAAACAAAAAACGACAATTATTTTTGTCGATGAGTTTCAAGAAATAAATAAAATTCCCGCAGGCAAACTGATTGAGGGTAGCATTAGGCATTTCGCACAAGCTGCGAAAAATATTGTATTTATTTTTTCTGGTAGTAATCGTCATATGCTGGTCGACATATTCGGCGATCGCACGCGACCTTTATATGCATTGTGCGATTGGTTGAGTCTAGCTAGGCTAACGCCAGATTTATACCAAAAATATATAAACAAAATTGCCAAAAAAACATGGGGCGAACCGCTCAGTACGGCGGTGTTCACCGAGATGATCACCCTCACTGAATGTCATCCAGAAGCCACCTACGGATTGTGCGCTAATTTATGGCAATATTGCCGCCAAAAAAACCGCTTACCTACTGCAGACGATGTGCAAGTTGTTTGGCAGCTACATATTAAAGAACATTTAAAACAAACGCGTATTAATTTATCTCAATATAGTTCAGGTCAATTAAAAGTACTGATTCTCATTGCTGTTGGATTTAATAAAATATTAAGTGGCAAAGTAGCGCAGCGAAAGTTAGACTTAACCAGCCCTTCTATTCTCAGTGCACTCAGTGTCCTTGAAAATCATGATTTAGTTGAAAAACAAGCAGATGGCAGTTATCACCTCATTGATCCAGTAATGCGAGACACACTGATTAATTATTATTCGGAATATTTGGATGATTAGGCTATCGTTTCCAAGGCTTAAACTATGGAAGATAAAGGTGAAATAAGTGATAGCATATGCTATCATACAATCAACCCATCAGCATTCATCTTTGAGGTAGACCATGGCTAGTTTAAATGTTAGAAAACTGGATGATGAAATTTATGAGCAGCTTCGTATGCGCGCAACGAGGCATGGTGTTTCTATGGAAGAAGAAACAAGACAAATTATCACGCAAGCCATGACAACATCAGAAAAAATAAGTGATGTTTTTATAAGACATTTTGGTAAAAAAAATGGTGTTAATTTAGATGCCATAGTAAAACGCCAACCCCATAATCCAATGGATTTTAGTGAATGATTATTCTTGATACCAATATTATTTCTGAATTGATGAAAGAAATGCCTAACGCCCATGTGGTGCAGTGGATTAACAAGCAAAATGCCAATTATTTGTATATCACAACAATCACCATTGGTGAAATTGTGTATGGACTCGAAGTATTACCTTTGGGCAAACGACGCTATTTATTAAATGAAGTTTTTCATGGTGTGATTATGCAGACATTTAAACATCGCATCTTACCCTTCACTGATTCAGCTGCCTTTGTTTATGGGAAAATCATGGGGAAAAGAAAATCGTTAGGCAAACCACTGAGCATACCTGATGGCCAAATTGCCGCCATTGGTCTTTCGCAAGGATGCTCTATTGCAACACGCAATATCAAAGATTTTACTGATTGCGAATTGGATTTAATCAATCCATTTGATTAACCGGCCATTTTTATATTTTTAACTTGCACCATTAGGATTTATCCCGTTGCTCCGTGTATTATTACACCATCCCGTTGCTATGCCATAAGTCGTATTTCTCGCAAAAACACCATTATTGTACATAATAATACCGGTCCCTCCGGTCATAGGCGGATAGCCAGCTGTCCCACCAGCACCATTAGCAGGTGGGCATCCATTATCCTCATTATTGGGATCATTTACACTCACGTCGTCTGGCCGCATATCTTGGCAGTTTCCATTAGGACAAGGTGCACAGTAAATAGAGTAGTTAATCACGATAGAACTAGGAGTATCCTGGAGGGAGTAAGCTTGCATGAAGCACAAAAACCAGTTGGTACTGCTGCCATCAGGGTATCCTCTGATATAGCCATTAGATGGTTCGAGCATAAACATATTGGGACTGCCATTCCCAGTGCAATTATCTATGGCTACAACTGAAACATGTGCGAAGGGGTAAGTACCAGCTGGGCAAGTTACTGGGGTACCTGTACTATTACTTTCAAATTGAGGCGACGTACAATTGCCATACGGACCAGTAGTTCCATATATTGGTTGCCAGTAGGTACTAGGATAGTCTTTCTCATCTGTGTAGTATGGATTTGAACCAGGCACATCTGTTTGATTGGGTAAGTGCGCTGGATTATCATCAGCATGAGCACAGTACAACTGCGTCATCCCGCTAGCTAGCAAAAATGCCCCTTGGGGGGTGGCAACTGTAGACTGTGTCGTCCCGAGTCCTGTGCTATCAAATGCAAAGCTTGTGACTGGGATCGCGCAGCACGCAAATGCAAGCGCTAACCACTTTAAGTTCATCGCTCTCATCTTCACTCCCCCTCACGCTCTGTTAATTGATCTTCCCCAACAATCGTTACCTCAAGCAAATACACCCGCCGGTTATCGCTTTGTAGCACCTTAAACTGGAAACGACCCATCTTAGTGATTTCGTCACGCTTCGGCAAATGGCCGAATTGCTTTAGTACCAAACCACCAATGGTATCAAACTCCTCATCGGTAAAATCAGCACTAAAATGCTCATTAAAATCAGCAATCGGTGTCATCGCTTTGACAATAAACACATGAGTAGCCATCTGTTTAATTTCATCGCTGTCTTCGTCAATATCATATTCATCTTCAATTTCACCAACGATTTGTTCCAGCACATCTTCAATGGTAATTAAGCCTGCAACATGGCTATATTCATCTAACACCACAGCAAGATGATTCCGTTTCGCGCGGAATTCTCGTAGTAAAATATCGAGTCGCTTACTTTGTGGCGAAAATAAAACAGGGCGAGTGACGTCTGTTAAACGAAAAACCAACTCACGCTTTAGCATATAGGTAAGCAAATCTTTGGCCAGCACAATGCCAATCACTGACTCATCAGGTGCAATCACCGGAAAGCGCGAGTGGCCGGATTCGATGACTAAAGGCAGAATCGTTTTGAGATCGCTGCCTGCCTTAATGCATACCATATTGGCTTTCGGTACCATCACTTCGCGTACCAGCATATCGGACACATATAGCATGCGCTCGATCATGCTCAAGATCTCGCCGCTTAGCACATTGTGATGAGCGGCATCGCGGAGCAGCATCATCAGCGCTTCTTTGTTTTTGGGTTTGTAGGAAAATAAATGGGCTAATCGTGCTAGCCACTCAGGAGAGGTTCCGTTCATCATTCATCACTTCAATAAGGGTCATCAACACCTAATTTGGCCAAGATTGCGATTTCTGCTTGCTCCATCACCGCCGCATCCTCATCGCGCATATGGTCGAAACTAAGTAAATGTAGCATACCATGAACCACCAAATGCGCCCAATGCGCATGGGCATCTTTACCTTGATCAATCGCAGCTTGATTCACTACACTTGCACAAATGGCAATATCACCGATCAGGGGATCGGATTGATGAGTGAAAGATAAAATATCTGTTGGCTTATTTTGATTGCGATATTGCTTATTTAACGCTTGAATCTCATCAGCATCAACAATGCGAATGGTAATTTCAGCATGTTGCACGTGCTTTGCTGCTAGCACCGTTTTGGCATAATGCTGTAATTGCGCAGCCGTAGGCACGCCTTTTTTCGATGCAGCATATTGAATAGTAATCATACAAAAATAGCCCTCAAATGACTTCGATGTGCTTCGGTAATTTGAACAGTTAGCATCTGTCCGATGAGTGATGCATCGCCTGCAACTTGCACCACTCGGTTATTTTCTGTACGCCCGACCATATGGCCTGCCGTTTTTGGCGATGGGCCGTAAATGAGAATGGGAATGTTCATGCCAATCATCTGCTCGCTAATCGCAAGACTATTTAGCGTTAATCGCTCTTGTAGCACGTGCAGCCGCGATTTTTTTATCGCCATTGGCACATCATCTGGCAAAGAGGCTGCTGGCGTCCCAGGGCGCGGGCTATAGAGAAAACTAAACGATTGATCAAAACCCACATCATGCACCAGCTGCATGGTCGCGGCGAAATCAGCTTCTGTTTCGCCAGGAAAGCCAATAATAAAGTCAGAGGTAATACTAATCGCGGGCCTGACAGCACGTAATTTGCGAATTTTTGATTTAAACTCAAGCGCCGTATAGCCGCGTTTCATCGCTGCTAATATGCGATCCGAACCACTTTGTACCGGCAAATGCAAGTGATCGGCTAATTTTGGGATTGCCGCATACGCTTCAATTAATCGATTAGAAAAGGCTAATGGATGCGATGTGGTAAAGCGAATGCGCATAATCGGATCGAGTAAGCTGATATATTCGATCAACGCTGCTAAATCTGCTGTGCCACCTTCTGGCCGCGGCCCTTGGTAATCGTTCACATTTTGCCCGAGTAGGGTCACTTCCTTCACGCCTTGACTCGCCAGATGAGCGACTTCTCGCAAGACATCCTGCAAAGGCCGGCTGATTTCAGCGCCTCGTGTATAAGGGACGACGCAAAAGCTGCAATATTTACTGCAGCCTTCCATGATCGTGACAAAAGCCGTTACGCCATCAGCTTTCGGGGCAGGTAATTGATCGAATTTCTCTATCTCAGGGAAACTAATATCAACCACAGCTTTATGCTTAAGCTTACGTTCGATAAGCATGTCACCCAGGCGATGGATGGTTTGTGGGCCGAAAATCAGGTCGACGTAAGGTGCGCGTTTTAAGATGGCCTCGCCTTCTTGGCTTGCTACACAACCGCCAACACCAATGATGAGATGCGGTTTTTTCTCTTTTAATAAGCGAAACCGGCCTAATTCAGAAAACACTTTCTCTTCGGCACGTTCGCGCACAGAACAAGTGTTAAACAGCACGACATCAGCCTCTGTTGGCTCCGTCGTCAGCTGCAATGCATGGGTGCTACGCAGCACGTCCACCATTTTGCTGGAGTCGTACTCATTCATTTGACAACCATGGGTTTGGATATAAAGCTTATTCATGAGTAACCACTGCCGCTAGTTGCTCGGCTAATTGTTGCACTTGCACGCCATCTTCGCCTTCCACCATCACGCGGACCACTGGTTCTGTGCCAGAACAGCGCAGTAATACGCGACCTCGATGCTTTAGTGCGGCTTCAGCAGCTCGAATAGCAGCTTGAATGGTAGGTTTTTCTAACAGTTTGGGATTTTTTTCAGCAACAGTAACATTGATCAAGATTTGCGGGTATTTAACCAACCCCGCGCGAATATCCACCAGCGATTTCTCTTCCTCACGCATTGCCGCCAATACTTGCAAGGCGGTAATAATGCCATCGCCCGTGGTTGTCATCTCCATGCACACAATGTGACCAGACGGCTCACCACCTAAGTGCCAATGGCGACGGGTGAGTTCTGCAATCACATAGCGGTCACCAACCGGTACGCGTACAAAATCAACGCCCATTTCGCGCATGGCGAGCTCAAAGCCGAAATTCGTCATCACGGTTCCCACAACGCCGCCAGTGAATGTGCCACGCGCGAGGTGATGTTTGATGATGATGTAGAGCAGCTCATCGCCATCTAAAATATGACCTTGATGATCTACCATCATCACCCGATCGCCATCCCCATCAAGCGCAATGCCTAAATCGGCTTGATGCGCCAGCACTGTCTCGCGTAATTTGGCGGGTTTGGTTGCACCACAATCAAGATTAATGTTAAGACCATTGGGTGCAACGCCTATTTCAATGACTTCAGCCCCTAATTCACGCAAAACGCTAGGCGCGATGTGATACGCTGCGCCATTCGCGCAATCGACGATAATTTTCAAACCATTCAACATCACATCAGATGAAACAGTACTCTTACAAAATTCAATGTATCGTCCCGGCGCATCCACCACGCGCACGGCTTTGCCTAGTGCGGCGGAATCAACTGTCGTCATCGGCTGATCGAGTTGCGCTTCGATCTCCATTTCGAGACTATCTGGCAGTTTTGTGCCATGTGTTGAAAAAATCTTGATGCCATTGTCATAGTAGGGATTGTGCGAGGCGCTGATCACCATTCCTGCTTTCGCCCGCATGGTGCGCGTGAGATACGCAATGGCGGGTGTTGGCATGGGACCCAACAAGTGGGTGTCGATGCCGGCTGAGGTTAAACCTGCTTCAAGTACGGATTCAAACATATAGCCTGAAATGCGAGTGTCTTTACCAATCAGTACCTTGCCTGAGCCCTGGCGTGCCAATACCTTGCCAACGGCCCAGCCGAGTTTAAGCACAAATTCGGGGGTGATCGGCCAAATGCCAACCTTGCCGCGCACGCCATCAGTACCAAAATAATGACGTGCCTCGTGAGAAGAGTGGGAAATAGACATATTAAGAAGTCGCGGTATCTGTGGCAGGCGGATGGTTCGGGTGGTTGAGCTGGCTTTGTTGTGCAGTGGCGGCAGCTTCTGCTTGCGCTGCGGTCGCCTTTTCTTTGGCAACACGCCAGCCAGCAGGCTCACTCACTGGCCGCCCACCCATCACTTCTTCAATTTGCGGTGTGCCAAGCGTTTCATATTTCATCAGCGCGTCAGCCATCGCATGCAATTTGTCGATATTCGCTCGCAACAATGTTTCAGCGCGTTTGTAATTGCGATCAATCAATTCACGCACTTCACCATCCACAATCGCAGCAGTTGATTCAGACATTTCTTTATGACGCGTAATCGCATGGCCCAAGAAAACTTCTTCATCTTCACTACCCAAGGTGATTGGGCCGACTTTATCGGATAAACCCCATTTAATCACCATATTGCGTGCAATTTCGGTTGCCTTTTGAATGTCATTAGATGCACCTGTCGTCACCTTGTCTTCGCCAAAAATAATGGCTTCTGCCAGACGGCCGCCAAAGAGGCTGGATAATTTACTTTCAAGGGACTCACGACTCATGCTGTAGCGATCAGCCTCTGGCAAAAACATCGTCACACCCAAAGCGCGCCCACGCGGAATAATCGTAATCTTATGTACTGGATCATGCGATGGCACCAGCAAACCCACAATCGCGTGTCCCGCTTCGTGGTAGGCTGTCAGCTTCTTTTCTTCTTCCGACATCACCATTGAACGACGTTCGCTGCCCATCATCACTTTGTCTTTGGCTTTTTCGAAATCTTCCATGCCGACCATTGTCTTATTTTCTCTTGCGGCAAAAAGGGCGGCTTCATTGATCACATTGGCTAAATCTGCACCCGAAAACCCAGGCGTGCCACGTGCAATCACGCTGATATCGACATCGGGTCCGACGGGCACTTTGCGAGAATGCACTTGCAGAATTTGCTCACGACCTCTGACATCGGGTAGACCAACCACGACTTGCCGGTCAAAGCGGCCAGGGCGTAAGAGGGCTGGATCAAGCACGTCAGGGCGATTGGTTGCAGCCATCACAATCACACCTTCATTGCCTTGGAAGCCATCCATTTCGACCAATAATTGGTTTAAGGTTTGTTCGCGCTCGTCATGACCGCCGCCTAAACCGGCGCCACGATGGCGGCCGACAGCATCAATTTCATCAATAAAAATAATGCAGGGCGATTGTTTTTTGGCTTGCTCAAACATATCGCGCACACGCGAGGCACCGACGCCGACAAACATTTCGACAAAATCAGAGCCTGAAATGGTGAAAAATGGCACACGCGCTTCGCCAGCGACAGCACGCGCGAGTAAGGTTTTACCAGTGCCTGGCGGGCCAACTAAGAGTTCGCCACGGGGAATTTTGCCGCCTAAGCGCTGAAACTTGTTGGGATCTTTCAAGAAGTCGACCAGCTCTTTGACTTCTTCTTTTGCTTCCTCACACCCTGCGACATCAGCAAAGGTGACCTTCACTTGATCGGCATTCAGCAAGCGCGCACGACTGCGGCCAAAAGAGAACGCGCCCCCTCGACCACCGCCTGTTTGCTGGCGTACGATGTACATCCAAAAAGCAAACAGAAACACCCATGGCAAGAAGCTAATCAGGATACGGCTAAACCAGCCTGGTTGTTCTGGCGGCTCACCTTTCACGACCACATTCTTATCAATCAGTGATTGCAACAAAGCAGAATCTTGTTGCATGGGTAAATAGCTGACAAACGTTTTGTTATTTTGCAACGTGCCATTTACGTTTTGATCGGCGATGGTAATGGATTTCACATTGCCTTGTTTGACTTGTGTGACTAAAGTCGAATAACTAATGGGCTCGTCAGTCTCTTTGCGCGAGCCAAAGTTATTAAACACAGAAATAAGGATAATGCCTATAACCATCCATAGCAGTATTGTTTTAATTGCATCATTCACGTTGGTTGACCCCTCTTCGAGCGTCTTTTAATCATACCTGAGTTTCACCTTCCTCGCTAATAAGTAAACTTCTCGCGACCGACTGCGCGAGGCCTTGGGCTTGCGTATGACGACAGACTCAAAATGCGCACGCAGTGTTTTTAAGTAGGCATCAAAGCCTTCGCCTTGAAAAAGTTTGGTCAAAAAACCACCTTCAGGACTTAAGGTTTTAATGGCAAAATCAAAAGCTAATTCAGCCAGATACATCACACGTGGCATATCAATGCTGCTATTGCCGCTCATATTAGGTGCGATATCTGAAATCACCCAGTCGATTGGCCTGCCTGCAATGGTTGCTTGCAGCTGTGCCAACACGGCATCGCTGCTAAAATCACCTTCTATTTGCAGCACGCCTGGGATGGGCGCCATCGGCAAGATATCCAGTGCAATGACCTGCCCGCCTAACTTCGCAACCAATTGCGACCAGCCACCGGGGGCAGCGCCTAAGTCGATAACGGTCATACCAGGTTTAAACAGATGATCACGCTCTTGTAATTCTAACAGCTTATAGACTGCACGAGAACGGTAGCCCTCTTTTTGGGCGCGCTTGACGTAAGGATCAGTGAAATGCTCCCTGAGCCAACGGCCACTACTGCTTTTTCGCATTAAATATAACTCACCTCAACAATCTCGTAGCGCACAGCCCCTTCCGGTGCGTTGACCATCACTTCATCACCTTCAAATTTGCCAATCAGGCTGCGGGCAACTGGTGAGGTCACGGAAATCTTGCCGTGATTAATATCGGCTTCATCTTCACCCACGATTTGATAAGACAGGCTATTACCGGCTGTATTTTCAAGTTTAACGGTTGCACCAAAAATCACTTTGCCATCGGCATTATCCATTTTGGTGACATCAATCACTTGCGCAGTCGATAACTTCGACTCAATCTCTGCAATCCGACCTTCGGTAAACCCTTGCTGTTCACGTGCCGCGTGATACTCTGCATTTTCTTTTAGGTCACCATGTGCACGTGCTTCTGCAATCGCATTGATAATCTGCGGCCGCACTGTTTGTTTTAAGTGCTGCAGCTCTTCACGCAGCTTTTCTGCACCATGTACCGTCATTGGAATTTTTTGCATATGCGTTATCTCCTACAACTTCAATTCCTCAAAAAACTGTTTCACTTTATCAAACCAAGAATTCGACTTGGGATTGTGTTTGTTGGTCGCTGACAGTGTTTTCTCAAACTGTTGCAGCAATTCTTTTTGCTTAGCGGTGAGATTGACTGGCGTTTCGACCTGTACTTTGCACATCAAGTCACCTGTTCCGCCCCCGTTCACGGCAGGCATACCAAGGCCACGCATGCGAAAGACTTTGCCACTTTGCGTTTCTGCTGGCACTTTTAACTTCACCTTGCCTTTCACCGTTGGGATATCAATTTCCCCACCCAAGGCACTCAACACGAAACTAATCGGCACTTCACAATGCAGATGCTTACCTTGCCGTTCAAACAACGGATGCGGCTTCACATGCACTTGGATATAGAGATCGCCAGACATGGCACCAGCAACACCTGCTTCGCCTTCGCCAGCTAAGCGCACACGATCGCCAGAATCGACACCTGCTGGAATGGTAACCGATATTTTCTTATGTTGTTTTTTGCGCCCCTGACCATGACAAGCTGAGCAAGGTGTTTGAATCACTTTGCCTTTGCCATAGCAAGCAGGACAGGTTTGCTGCACCGTAAAGAAGCCTTGCTGGATGCGTACTTGGCCGTAGCCATTGCAATCAGGGCAGGTTATAGGTTGTGTACCGGGACGTGCCCCCGAGCCATGACAATCGCTACAAGAAACTAAAGTGGGAATGGTGATTTCAGTTGCTTTGCCAGAGACGGCTTCTTCCAGCGTCATCTCTATCGAAAACTGCAAATCAGCACCACGTTGCCCACCGCGTCCACCGCGATTACCACCGAAGATGTTGCCGAACATGTCACCGAAGACATCGCTGAAATCCATGCCGCCACTAAAGCCGCCGAATCCACCGCCACCACCGAAGCCGCCACCCGCACCTCCTGCGCCGCCTTCAAACGCGGCATGACCGAATTGATCATACATCGCGCGCTTTTGGCTGTCTGACAGCACTTCGTAGGCTAGTTTAATTTCCTTAAACTGCTCTTCAGCCGCCTTATCGTTTTGATTACGATCAGGATGATGCTTCATCGCCAAACGACGATAGGCTTTTTTGATGTCGTCTTCATTTGCGTCGCGTGCAACACCTAGGACGTCATAATAGTCTCGTTTTGACATGGTTTTTAATCGTCTTTCTTCTTATCGTCTTTCACTTCTTCAAATTCCGCATCGACGACGTTGTCTGACGATTGGCCTTGATGACCACCACTTGTCGACTGCTCGCCACCTGCACCGTCACCTGTGGCACCTGCAAAAGGATCTGGACCTTGTCCCTGACCGCCTTGGCCGTACAAACGTTGCGCCATGCCGCTTGAAGCATCCGTCAAGTCTTTGGTTTTCGCTTCGATCAGTGATTTATCATCCGACTTCAACGCTTCTTTCAAGCCGCTCAGCGCATCTTCAATCTTTCTGCGTTCATCTGCAGTAACTTTATCGCCCAGGTCAGACAAGTTCTTCGTCACGGAGTGAATCAGGTTATCGGCGGTATTGCGCACGTTAACCAACTCATGGAATTTCTTATCTTCTTCCGCATGCGCTTCTGCATCTTTCACCATTTTTTGGATTTCAGACTCACTCAAGCCAGAAGAGGCTTGAATGCGAATGGATTGTGCTTTGCCGGTCGCTTTATCTTTAGCCGACACATGCAAGATGCCATTGGCGTCAATATCAAACGTGACCTCAATTTGCGGCATGCCGCGAGGTGCGGGTGGAATATCTGCCAAATCAAAACGACCCAAGGATTTATTGGCTGATGCCATTTCGCGCTCGCCTTGCAGCACGTGAATGGTCACGGCTGTTTGGTTATCTGCTGCGGTTGAAAACGTTTGGGCAGCACGGGTAGGGATGGTTGTATTCTTTTCGATTAACTTGGTCATCACGCCACCCATGGTTTCAATCCCTAAGGAGAGGGGGGTGACATCTAATAACAACACATCTTTAATTGAGCCTGAGAGCACCGCACCTTGAATTGCGGCGCCAATGGCTACGGCTTCATCGGGGTTCACGTCTTTACGCGGCTCTTTGCCAAACAACTGACGCACGGTTTCTTGCACAAACGGCATCCGTGATTGACCGCCGACCAAAATCACGTCATCAATTTTGCTTGAATCTAAATTGGCGTCTTTCAAGGCAATTTTGCACGGTTCAATACTGCGTTTAACTAAATCTTCCACTAACGATTCCAACTTCGCTCGGGTGATTTTGATATTCATGTGTTTCGGCCCACTCGCATCAGCAGTGATATAAGGCAGATTCACTTCTGTTTGCTGGGTCGAAGAAAGCTCGATCTTGGCTTTTTCTGCTGCTTCTTTCAGGCGTTGCAGGGCTAAGGGATCTTTCTTTAAATCAATCCCAGCGGAGGCTTTAAAATCATCAATCAAATAATGCATGACGCGTTCGTCGAAATCTTCACCACCTAAGAAAGTGTCACCATTGGTCGATAACACTTCAAATTGATGTTCACCATCAATTTCAGCAATTTCGATAATCGAAATATCAAACGTCCCACCGCCCAAGTCATACACCGCAATTTTGCGATTACCTGGCTTTTTATCCATACCAAAAGCCAGTGCCGCTGCGGTTGGTTCGTTGATAATACGTTTGACATCAAGTCCTGCAATTTTGCCAGCATCTTTGGTTGCTTGACGTTGCGAGTCATTGAAGTAAGCTGGTACCGTAATCACGGCGTCGGTCACCGCGTGGCCCAAGTAATCTTCAGCGGTTTTCTTCATCTTCATTAACACTTGTGCTGAAATTTGCGGTGGTGCCAAATCGTCATCACCCAAGACGCGCACCCAAGCATCGCCATTACTTGCTTTGATGATGTCAAACGGCGCAGTTTTTTTCATCTGCTGCACCATCGGATCGTCATAGCGACGGCCGATCAAGCGCTTGGCGGCATAAACCGTATTCTTAGGATTGGTCACCGCTTGACGTTTAGCGGATTGCCCAACCTGAATTTCGTTTTCGGTGATATACGCGACAATGGAAGGTGTGGTACGCGTACCTTCAGCATTTTCAATCACTTTGATGACTTTGTTGCCTTCCATCACGGCAACACAAGAGTTAGTGGTACCAAGATCGATACCGATCATATAATTTGGATTAGCCATTGTTATTCTCCGCTCAAATTTTTATTCAATTATTGATTAGATAAGGGTGAAATTCTTTTTTTCAATCCACTTTAGACACAATTACTAAAGCTGGGCGCAACAAGCGGCCATTTAAGGTATAACCTTTTTGCAAAACAGAAAGCACGGTATTAGGTGCAACCGTCGTGTCTTGCTGCAGCGAAATGGCCTGATGCAATTCAGAATTAAACGCTTCGCCGACGGGATTCACTTGTTTCACACCAAATTTTTCCATGGCGGTGTAAAACATTTTTAAGGTCAACTCAACGCCCTCAATCACTGCACTGGCTGCTTGCAGCAAAGCCTCAGACGTTTTGGTCAAACAGAGTTCCAAGCTTTCGATAATAGGGATCAACTCATTGACAAATCGCTCTAAGCCATACTTATGCGCATTCTCAACATCAATCAACACCCGCCGTCTAGCGTTATCCGCATCCGCCTGCATACGCAAAATCCGCTCCCAAAACTGCGATTTCTCTAGCTCCACTTCGCCCAGCTTTTGCATTAATTCTTCTTTTGACAACGTCGCAAGCGAAGTATCATTTGCTGCATTATCGGTGTTATCTGCCATTGTCGGTTCCTCAAAAAGCGTACTGTGTTTTAGATATAGTGACGAATGGGGGCATTTCAAGGTTTATCTTGGGTGGCTATGTTTTCATGTTGTCTTAATATTAATCCGTTATTATCGATCAACTAATAGCCACAAGAGAGGCGTTATCGCTCATGCCAATAGACTTAAATGATCCAAAATACTTTGATCAAGAAGAATCAAGCCTAACCGTAACAAACTACCGGCTCAATAATGAAGACGTCCAAGAATCACTCATTCCTTTTTTACAGCAATATCCTTACATCAAAATAATTAACCTCAGCGGTAGTCTCAACCAGGAATACAACGGTGCTGATATGCTGCTAGAGCATGTTGAGGACTCTATTAAAGCAGCGCTTATTACTGAAATGAGTAAGCTAAAGAATCTCGCACATCTTGATCTTAGTAGAAACGGCATAGAAGGAAAAAGTGTAGAAGCGCTTGCTTCTTTAATCGGCAAATTAACGCAGCTCATACACCTTGAGCTTGGTGACAATAACATGGGAGAGCAAGAGGTAAAAATGCTTGCTCCTCAAATCGGTAAGCTAAATCATCTCAAATATCTTGGTACTCGTGGCAACAGCGGTCAACTAATAGCTATAAAAAAGGCGTTATCGCTCATGCCAATAGACTTAAATGATCCACGATACTTTGATCCAAAAGAATTAAGCCTAACTGTAACAAACTACCGGCTCAATAATGAAGACGTCCAAGAATCACTCATTCCTTTTTTACAGCAACATCCTGACATCAAAATAATTAACCTCAGCGGTAGTCTCAACATGGAATACGGCGGTGCTCATATGCCGCTAGAGTATGTTGAGGACTCTATTAAAGCAGGACTTATTACTGAAATTAGCAATCTCAGTAACCTCACACATCTTGATCTCAGTAGAAACTACATGCAAGAAAAAAGTGTAGCAGCACTTGCTTTTTTATTCGGCAAATCAACGCAGCTCATACACCTTGAGTTTGGTGACAATAGAATGGGAGAGCAAGAAGTAAAAATACTTGCCCCTGAAATCGGTAAGCTAAATCATCTCAAATACCTTGGTATGCGTGGCGACATATCCAGGGGCAACAGATTGGGGGAAAAAGGTGCAGCAGTGCTTTTACCCGAAATCGTCAAACTGAAGCAACTTGTATCCCTTAATCTCAATGACAACGACATTGGAGAGGAAAATATAATCTTCTTTGCCCCTCAACTCGGCGAGCTGAAGCAGCTCAAATACCTTGGTCTCAATAGAAACAACATTGGAGAAAAAGGCGCAATAGCGCTTGCCTCTCCAATCGGCGGGCTGAAACAGCTCGAACATCTTGATTCTGGTGGCAACGAAATAGAAGGGGAAGGCAACGACATGGGAGAGGAAGGTGCAGTAGTATTTTTACCCCAAGTCGGTAGTCTGAATAAACTCACACAGCTTAACCTCGCTGACAACCAAATTGGGGAGAAAGGCGCAGACGCACTTATTCATCAAATCAAAAATCTACAAGGATTTATCTATCTCATATCTCTTGATCTTGGTGGCAACTACATTGGGGACGAAGGCATGAAAGTGCTTATCCCTCAAATTTGTACATTAACTTGCCTTGGATACCTTAGTCTCTATAATAACTGGATAGAGCAGGGCGGCGCAGAAGCACTTGCCTCGCACATTGACAAGCTAAGATGGAACCTCAAACACCTGATCCTCCACAGCAACGACATGTGGGATGAAGACGAAGTCACAGAAAAGCTTGCCACTTCAATTTGTGAACTTAGACAGCTTGAATCCCTAGATCTCAACTACAGTGCAATAAAAGATAAAGTCGTAAAAGTACTTGCTACTAAACTCGAACAACTCAGCAAACTCAAGCGTTTTGATCTTAGTGCCAATCAAATTCGAAATAAAGGTGCATGCGAGCTTGCGCCTAAACTTGCTCAGTTACCGGAACTAGAGGATTTTTCGTTGGAAGGCAACCAAATCGGAGAGGAAGGCGTCACTGTGCTTCATTGTGCGCTTGCTGCGCATCGCAATCTCAGGGCATCGATCATTATTCAAGAGGATGAGCCTGATAACGACATTGACAACAATGTTGACAACAACCCTGATGATGGTTCTGACAATGATGTTGATAACAACCCTGATGATGACTCTGGTAATAACCCTGATAATAATTCTGACGAAACAGAAAGGGAGGCAGCTACTCAAGCATTCTATGAAGATTTGAGAATACGTCGTTTTGAGATATCCAAAGAAACAGACCCGATAAAAAATATTAATTATGTCAAAAAATTTTATCCAAAAGCCCCTCCGCCTACCCTAAAATATCTCACTTTATTTGCTATCCACAAAGCCGTCTCGTCTTATCAAGAAATGAAAGAAAATATCACTTGGCTGCCAGGCGAATTACGTGAGGAGCTCGAAACGGTAAATAAGCAAACCAGAATCATTCGATGAAGCCCATCAACCCCTCGAGAAATTATAAAATAGGTCGCAGCACAGCGACATAAATGATATATAGACATGAATGAGTCTGTTTCAAATGAGAGTAATTATGTCAACTCAATTTCATACTGTCGGTATCATCGGTCGCATCAGCTCCCCTGGGGTGAAGGAGACGCTCCTGGCCCTAATCGACTATCTTGCTAAGATCAAGCAAGCCTTCGTGATCGAAGCAGAGACGGCGAGCTTCTGCACTGACTGCGCAGCGCCTTGCGTGCCACGGGAAGCGTTGAGCAGCCACTGTCAGTTGCTGATTGTGATTGGCGGTGATGGCAGCTTGCTGCGTGCTGTTGGTGCAATGGTCGACAATCCGATTCCCGTGCTTGGTATCAATCGCGGCCGATTAGGATTCTTGACGGATATCTTGCCCGATGAATTAGAAAAAATTGGCCTGATTTTAAGTGGCCAATATAAACTAGAAAAACGCTTTTTGCTTGAAGCGACGGTTACGCATCAAGGGGACGTGATCGGGCAAAGTGCGGCGTTGAATGAAATTGCCTTAATCCCCGACCTCACCCCACATATGACGGAATTTGAGATTTATATCGACAATGAATTTGTCTGTAGCCAAGATTCCGATGGTGTGATTATCGCAACCCCGACAGGCTCGACCGCCTATGCGCTCTCTGGCGGTGGCCCCATTTTGCATCCGGCACTCGATGCCATGGTCATTGTGCCGATGTTCCCGCACACGTTGAGTATTCGGCCACTGGTTGTTGAAGGCGATCGGCATATCCGGCTGTTCGTTACGCAACATAATGACGCAACCCCGCGTTTAACCTGCGATGGGCAAGGCCTGATTCACGTGCCGCCTGGTAGTGAGGTTACCATCAAGAAGAAACGGGAACCCTTGCAACTGATTCACCCGCTTGACTATAGTTATTACGCGAGTCTTAGAAGTAAGCTCCATTGGGGCAGGAAGGTCACCGCATGCTAACGCAAATCCACATTCGCGATCTCGCAACCATCGAAAACCTGCAGCTTGAGCTCACCACCGGCTGCACCATGATCACTGGCGAAACCGGCGCTGGCAAATCGATTTTCATCGAAGCTATTGACCTTGCCCTTGGCGGACGCTGCTCGCCAACCGTTGTGCGCGCTGGCAAAGAAAAAGCTGACATCAGCCTCACTTTTGATGTGTCACGCTTCGCGCGCGTCATGCAATTGCTGCAAGCACATGATTTAGACGAAGGTCAAGAATGCATCATTCGTCGCATGATCACCCACGATGGACGCTCTCGTTGTTATGTGAATGGTGCGCCAGTCAATGTGTCACTGGTCAAAGAATTAGGTGATTATTTATTTCATGTGCATGATCAATATGAACAACAAGTATTATTAAAAACAGAAACGCAGCGGGAAATGCTCGATCGTTATGGTGATTTAACAGCGCTTGCGAGCGAAATAAAACAATTAGCTGAAAATTGGAAAGCCATTTCACTTGAGAAAAACGAGCTTATTTTAAAGCATCACGAGCGTCATTACCGCCGCGATTATTTACAATTTCAATTAGACGAATTAATCAATTTACAATTGCAGCCAGGCGAATGGGAAAATTTAGAAAAAGAGCATCGTCGCTGTGCACATGCAGAAACTTTATTGAATCAAGTAGAACATTCCATTGCACAACTGAATGACGAGCAAGGCTTATTAAAACTGACGCACGACATGCGACGTGTATTGGAAAATATGAGTGGGCTAGAGCCACAAGCAAAAACATGGTTAGATAATTTACAAGCTGCCATTATTCAATTAAGCGATTTAGCCTCAGATTTACAGCATTATTTAGACAATATTACCGTTGATCCTGAAAAAACCAAAGTATTAGAAGAACGGGTGAGTATGATTTTTAATTTATCGCGCAAGCATAAAATAGAACCGGCACAACTTGCGCATTTTATGCAGCAATTGCAGCAAGAATTGGCAAGTTTGAATGCTTGCGATGCGAATCTTGCAAAGCTTAACGAAAAACAAGCAGCGATTGAAGCAGATTATGTGGTTAAAGCAAAAAAGTTAAGTGAAGAAAGACGAAAAGCTTCCAAGAAATTAGAAAAAATAATCACAACCACTATCCGCTCCCTTTCTTTGCCACACGGTGATTTTAGTATTCGATTTGAAGAGCTAGCAGACACAACGCCTGCATTGCATGGTCAAGAAAAGCCTATTTTTCTAATTAAAACGAATCCCGATCAATCCCCGCAACCGCTGGCTAAAGTCATTTCTGGTGGTGAATTATCACGTTTGAGCTTGAGTTTGCATTTGGCACTGGCACATCGCACCAATATTCCAACCCTTATTTTTGATGAAGTGGATACCGGATTAAGTGGTGCAACTGCTGAAAAAATCGGCCGATTATTGCACAAATTAGGCCAAAGTTATCAAGTCTTTTGTGTGACACATCAAGCACAAGTTGCCGCTTTAGGGCATCAGCATTTGTTAGTTAAAAAACATTTCATCGACAGCAAAACCCATACGCAGTGGCAATTATTAACCGCAGAAGAACGCATACACGAGATCGCACGCATGCTTGGCGGTGAGACGATTACGACTAAGACGCGAGAACATGCGAGGGAGATGTTGGCAATTTCATGATTGATCTGCTTGCCTTGAAAAATCACTATTGCGGGGATAAACCTACCAGTTCTTGTAGTCGATGCAGGATTAAATAAATTTCAGAAGCAGTTAATTGAGCAAGTCTTGGAAAAATGATTCGTCTCGCACTAATAGCGCGACAATGCTCAACCAATGCATAGCTTGTGACTTCCAGTTTGTCTCTCGCATATAACTGAACATGTAAGCCATTAAACGCAGGTTGTGATTGACTGCTTAACGGACAAGCAAAAAGTATGGGCGGATTAATATCCAAAATAGGCTGAGCGGTGAATATCACAACGGGCCGTATTTTGCCTATTTCTGCTGCTTTTGCTGGGTCAAGCCTCGCAAGGTATACGCCACCTCTTGTTAAAATAGTTTCACTGACTACCATTCGAAGGGGTCCTCTGGCAGATCTCCAGCAAATCCTTCTATAATATCATCAGCTTCTTTCAGGTAGTTTTTATCTTTCTTCATCGCAAGCATGCTAGCAATCATGGCTTTTTCTTCTATCTTTATTTGAAAATGCTTGACCTCATGTGCAACTGCCTGCCGGATAAATTCAGTACGGGAAACGCCCATAAGGCTTGCTACATCTTGACTAGCCTTTGCTAATCTGTCAGGCAGGTTAATAGATAGTGTCGTCATATTATTTCTCATATTAAAATTTATATTGATTATAGTATGCTAAGCTTTATTTAGCAAACTGAGCTCAGTTTCAGAAGTAGTTGTAGATAACATCTCGATTATCTTTGCCATAACGGTATTTATACGAGTCAGCGGATACCTGGCAATATTAGATAGCTGGGCAAGTAGGCCAATGGCCCCATCGGAAAACAGAATATGCAGAGAGTCTTGTTGATTTTTATCTATGAAATCAATTGCTTTTTTTAAAGTAAGCACCTTCGACCCAATTAATGCAATTGGGTCTAGCATAGGCTCCAATAACGTATGGTAACCCCCATTCAATTTAGATGAAAATTCAACAAGAGATTGCTCCAGGCCTTCTGTAGGAATGTGTGTATCAATCAATTCACCTAAATTATTCTTTATTCTATTCTGGCTATCATGTTGTGCGTTATAGCTGTTTTTGCCAGCATTATTTTTCTTCCATGCAGCCATATTACTATTTAATTTTTTATTAATCTCATGCTTTACTTGCTCGCTGAAATAAGCATCATTTAAAATGATCTTTTCATCTAGCGTGACAACCAGGCCCAACAACGCGTCAATGTTAATATCTAGTTTTTTATCTGTAGCGACTTGTTGCAAAAAGGCTTTAGAGGTTTCTAATATATTGATTAATATCTTCACATCAGCCAGAAAGTTAATTTCTGATTTGAGCAACTCTTTAAGAGGGAGAATAACTTTAGCTTCAGTTGCTCTTTGCATTATTTTCCCTCTTTAGGCTTAATTTCTATTTACTACTCGACCAAGATACTCGCGCATGCGAGGGGGATATGTGAACCCTTTGAGAAACCTGTCTTCGGTTATTCATAAAAATCTTTGGTGGCGTTTGCAGAGTGTCAGTAGAGGGTGTTTGCCATTTCCGTTTTCTAGAACCGTTGTGACTCTGAGGAAGCTGGCTGTTTTCGAGCTCAGCTGCAAATAAGGTTTGAGAAGACTGTCCCAATTTATGGACATAACGCTTTGGCGGCATTTGCTGTTCGGAAGGATGAATAGCATTCTTTTGCCACGGCTGTTTTTTATAATCTTTTGTGACCATTTCCTGCTGGAATTTTTTGAAGTCTGGTGCATCCTGCATCAGCTTTAAAGCGTCTCCCCATTCACCATTCGTTTCCGCCCAATTGCAAGTTCTCCAACGCTGATAATTACCCTTTGATAGATATCCCTGAATTTCTTCATTGTCTCCATCTTTCCCTATCGACATATAATGTGTGTCATCTCGATTTTGTTTCATACAATTCTTAACAATATGTTCTTTTATCTTTTGGACTCTATCTTGATCTTGATTTGTTTCATTTGTTCTTTCTGTTTTTTGGGATGTGAACATGATTTTTCCTCGTTAATTATTAAAATTTTCTGCTATACTCCCACGATCCATCGAATTAAGGCTTGCACCATGAAACAATGCTTGAAACATCTCACGTTACTCTGCCTCATTGGCCTCACATTATCCGGCTGTATGTTTAGAACACACAAGAATACCATTGAGCAGGGGAATATTATCACAGCCGATAATGTAGCGCGCTTGCATACGGGTATGTCGATGGCAGAGGTGAAGGCTATCATGGGTGAGCCCATGCTGACAAATCTCTTTACGCCTAACCGCTTAGATTATGTTTATACGTTGCAAAAGCCTTATCAACCGCGTGTGCAAACGACCGTCACTTGTTTCTTTGCGAATGGGCGCCTGACGCGCGTACAGCAGTCTGCTTAACACGCAAGCGGCGTGCCACCATCGGGTCTATCAGCAATGGCCGATAGATCTCGATGCGATCGCCTGCTGATACTTTATCTGTAAGCGCGCGCGGCTCGCTAAAAATGCCTATTGCATGCTTTTTTAAATCTATTTCTGGCAATCCAGATAAGTTGATTGCTTCCGCTATTGTGATATCAGCTGGCACAGTTAATTTAAGCAAATGTTGCACAGTAGGTGATGGGGCATAAGCGACTTCGATCTCAATTAACGCGCTCATGACCATACACTTCCGTCGCGCGATTGCAGAAGGCCTCGACCATGCTGTCTGCAATATGCTGAAAAATGGGTTGGAAAAATTTATCGATGAACGAGCCCGCAAAGGCAAATTCCATATCCAGGCTCACCTTGCAAGCCATCTCATCCAAGGCCTGAAACAACCAAACCCCCTCCATATAGCGCAAAGGGCCATTGACTAAGCGGATTTCAATGCGATCAGGCAAATATAACTCATTGCGCGTGGTAAAAGACTGATGGATCCCCTTCCAGGCGATATCGAGCGAGGCGACGACTTCTGTTTCAGTTTGGGTCGTCACCGTACTCGTCTTGCACCATGGCAAAAAGCGAGGATAGTCCGCCACGTTATTCACTAACGCAAACATTTGTGCAGCAGAATAAGGCACGATCGCGTGTCGTTTTAGGGTATGCATAGAGTCTCCTCGCAAAGCTATTGCTTGAAGCGGGCTTGAAAAGCGCGCAAAATGTGGCAGTTTATCACACACAATGCGACAAAATCATGAGTTCAACTAACAAAATGCCTGCGACCATCGCTTTGAACCGCAGAGCGACACACGATTATTTCATCGAAGAACGCTTTGAAGCAGGCGTGATGCTGGAAGGCTGGGAAGTAAAAAGCTTGCGCGCCGGTCGCGTACAGCTTGATCAGGCCTATGTGTTGCTTAAAGACAATGCCGTCTGGCTATTCGGCGCGCTGATCACGCCCCTTGCGACCGTTTCCACACATATCAATCCCGATCCGCAGCGTACACGAAAATTGCTGATGCATGCGCGTGAGATTAGAAAGCTCATTGGTCATGTGGAGCGCAAAGGGTATACCTTGATTCCGCTGGCATTGTATTGGAAAAGCAATCGCGTGAAACTCGAAATTGGCCTGGCTAAAGGTAAAAAGCAGTATGATAAACGCGCTGCTGAAAAAGAACGCGATTGGCAACGGCAGAAACAGCAGGCGTTTAGGATGAATCTTAAATAGCGCTTGCATTTCCCTCTTTTTTCCCATAAACTAATAGGCTAGTCAGGGGGCGACCTGGCTTCGACGTGGGTTACAAAGCTCGCGGTGCATGTCGAGAAGGTAACATCAACTCGTTAAAATGTGTTACAAACCATATAGTTGCCAACAAAAAACGCAACTCCGTTGTGGCAAACGACAAAGTCTTCTTCAACCAAGACGACGTCGCTTTACCAATCGCTGCCTAAACACCAGCCGACGGCCATTCACCTATTGTGCTTGTACGATGGGACGTTTACTAAACATAAACACGAGTGGTCATAGCCTACAAGCTCGCGAATAATGCAGCCCTTGCGTCATTCGCTAAATCCAATGGGATCGCTGTTGTTGTATCCTGCCAATCGGAGACGCAATAGCTAAACTAAACGACTGGCTACACATGTAGACCCAACAGATGCGGATTTACGGACGCGGGTTCAATTCCCGCCGCCTCCACCAATGTCTTCAAAAAATCTCTAAAATCATTTATCCTATTCACCCCATTTCCTTGGAGTCTTTTCATGCGTAAATCACTATTACTTGCAACCCCTGTTGCAGCACTTTCCCTCGCGCTCGCTGCTTGCACACCGATGTCACCGAATAGCTATAACGCGGAAGATGTTGGCGCTGTGAGCCAAGTGAGCCATGGCTACATTGAGGCGATGCGCCCAGTTAACATCAATAGCAATACGGGTATTGGCGGCTTAGCGGGTGCAGTGATCGGCGGTGCTGCCGGTTCTGCGATTGGCGGCAGTGGCGCAGCCCATGTTGCAGGTGCTGCCGGTGGTGCAGTCCTCGGCGGCTTATTTGGCAATGCCATTGAAGCGGGTGCAAGCCAGCATCCTGGCACGAACTACATCGTCCACATGCGCAATGGCGATACCATCTCTGTTGTCCAACCCGGCATGCCACACTTTAGCATCGGCGAACCAGTGATGGTGCTCTTCGGCTATGGCCACGGTCCCAACAGCACGCGCATTGTGCCAGAAGACCACGGCGGGTATTAATTTTACCGCACTCTCCATGCTATCCCTTCCTCACACGTCATCCCTGCGCAGGCGGGGGTGGATCTTTCTTTTCTTATTTCTTTTATATTTACCATTTACAACGGCTAATGCTGGCAACTTAAATGAAACGTCCCAAGAACAAATCGTCACGCATGCTTTTGTTTACTTAAATAAAGTATGGGCAACAAAAGGCGCAGCGCTTTCGCGCAAGGAAACAGAAAAATACTTTGATCCAAATACGACGCTGATGATTAATGGTAAAACAGTCTACGCGGGCATCAGCCAATTGGATAATCATTTTAGAGCAGTGGGCAATCATATTATTGGAAAAATTCGTTTTCCTTTTATCAAAGTAATCAATGCTGATGACCAATTAATTGTACGTTTTGATGAAGACATTCACG